>WLWE01000385.1_pt1 | contig 38464 bp, 35 predicted proteins | sample 6718301 | NCBI WGS metagenome assembly WLWE01 (sample SAMN12718691, study PRJNA515312) | sponge metagenome | isolation source: marine sponge | host: Mycale hentscheli | place: New Zealand: South Island, Marlborough, Capsize Point | collected 2003-05-01
GTCGATCAACCTATACGACCCGACAGAGAACCTTGCGGTGATGATGATGCGTCAGGCTGCCGAGAAGACTGCCACCATGGCTGGCGACGGCACTACGACATCTATCGTCCTGGCTGAGGCGATCATAGACGCAGCCGAGAGATACATAGACGAGGACAGTAACGTGACCGAGGTCATCAGGGAGATCAATTCGATAGCCGAGCGTATAGACGCAAAGCTCAAGAAGAGGAGCAAGAAGGTCAGCGGTAGACGCCTAAGGGATGTCGCCACCATATCCGCCAACAACGACAGGAAGGTCGGTGAGATGATCGCTGGAGCGTTTGAGGAGGTAGAGATGGTTACGGTTGAGAACAGCATGAACTCTGAGACCTATGTAGACATCATCAAGGGCATGCGTATCGAGCGTGGTTATACCTCAAAGTATTTTGTGACTGACCAGAAGAAGCAGGAGTGTGTGATGGAGAACCCGTATGTATTGATCACGGACCACGAGATCAGTAACCTGGCAAACATAGAGAGCATACTGAAGCCCATAGTGGCACAGGGCAAGCCCCTGTTGATCATAGGCGAGCTTAGTCAGAACGTGCTTAACACTCTGAACGTAAATGCATTGCAGGGCAAGATAAAGGTCTGCAACATCATACCGCCAAACTTTGGCTACAGGCAGAAGGAGCTCCTAGAGGATCTGGCTGTCGCACTTGGCGGCACGTACTTCTCCGACGACACTGGGGACGACCTGTCTGTGATACAGCTGGGTGACCTGGGGCGTGCGGCAAAGATAGTCGTCCGTAAGGATATGACGGTGATCATGCATGACGAGGAGATGGGTGACACAATTACGGATCATGTAGAGGTGCTCAAGAAGGTTGTATGGACAACCGATCAAAAGGAGGAGAGGGATTTTCTTCAGGAGCGTATTGCCAACCTGTCTGGGGGTATCGGTGTGATACATGTAGGTGCATTGACAGACATAGAGCAGAAGGAGAAGCGTGACAGGATCGACGACGCAGTCTGTGCGGTACAGGCGGCTATAGAGGGCGGTATACTTCCTGGCGGTGGTATAGCGTTGCTTAACTGTATGGACCTTTCAGATGGCGATGGGGTTGCGTCTAGCATTGTCAGGTCAGCACTGATAGCACCGTTCAATCAGATACTTGGCAATGCTGGGGTCGATGGCTCTGTTGCTGTAAAGGATCTGGTCAAGGATGGGGTTGGATACGATGTGAGGAATGACAAGGTGGGAGATATGATCAAGATGGGAATCATAGACCCAGCGAATGTGACACGTAACGCACTAGAGAACGCTGTATCGGTTGCGACCACAATAATGAGCACGAGTTCAATAATAACAAACGTCAGAGACAATGGAGATACTAAATAAGTTTATTCTGGTCGAGAGGGTCTACGAGAAGAAGACCAGCTCAAGCGGGCTCATAATGAGCGACGAGGACTCAAACGAGATGCGTTACCAGAGGGGTAATGTGAAGGACGTTGGCTACAATGTCCTAGGGATAGAGGGTGGCGACACCGTGATATTTGATAAGGTATCGGCACACGACGTGTTGATAGGGGATGACAGGTTTACTATCATTCAAGAGAAGGACGTTGCCTGCGTTCTTTAAGGTCCCTATTGGCATCCTTCACCGCAATGGACAGAACCTTGTGTGAGAAGGGTGCCGTCCTTTTAAAGACCTTATTTCTTCTGGGGGACTCAGGAAGCTCCTCAAAGCCTAGCATCTTTCTGTAGATCGTAGAGATCATCTTCTTGCCCTTTTGAGAGACCTCATATAGAAGTGCCTCACCCCATCTCTTCTCTCGGAACTTTCTTATGAATCCATCCCTCAGTAGCCTATCAAACCTAAACCTATCCCACGACATGTGGTTGGCATACCTGTCGAATTGCTTCCTGGAGAACAGGTGCTCTGAGTATAGGAACATTAGCATGTCTAGATCTGCCGATGACTTGAGTTCGTAGTTTATGACGGCCCATCTACGTATCACGCTCCAGTGCTTCATGAAGTCGTACTTAGCCTCTCGTGTAAAAAATATTTTATCCTCCCTTTTGGAGATCCTCTTCTTTACCTTTGGAATCATTTTATTATATTTGTATTTGTAACAAAGATACTTATAAATGCCAAAAGACGCCTGCTATAAAAAAGTAAAGAGACAGTACAAGGTGTTTCCCTCTGCTAGAGCCTCACAGGCTATAGCAAAGTGTAGGAAGAAGAAGGGCAAGGTGAGAAAGTCTTACAAGGGTAAAAGACTTAAAGAATGGGAGGAGGAGAAATGGAAAGACACACGTACTGGCAAGGCGTGCGGTGCTGGTAATAATAACGAGTACTGCAGGCCGACTAGAAGGGTGTCGTCAAAGACTCCTAAGACTGTAAGTGAGATGTCTAAATCCGAGCTGTCTAGAAAGAAGTCTGAGAAGTATAGAATAGGAATGGGTAGACGTGTTAAACCATTAAAAAGAAAATAATTAGATATGGATGCAAAAAAATTAAAGAGTATTTCTGCAGAGCTAAAGAAGGCTTCTGCGATGCACAAGGGACAGGCGGCTAAGATTGACAAGATGCTTAAGTCTATGAATACTAAAACTAAAACTAAGAAATAATGCCGACAGTAAAGTACAAGTGTGGAGACACAGGAAAGATGAAGGAGAAAAAATTTCCTTACAATTCAGTAGGAAAAGCAAACGCTAGTTGGTTTGCAGGATTAAAAAATTCTCAAGGTATGAAAGCGACTATCACAAACAACCCTACTAAGGGCATGACCGAGACGGGCTATTAAAATGGCAAAGAGGGTAGACAAGAGCAGTATGCCTTGCAACAAACCCAGGACGTCAACCAGGCCAGGCAAGAAGAAGATGGTCAAGGGATGTGAGGGTGGCAAGGAGAAGATCATACACTTCGGTGCGAAGGGTTACGGTCATAATTATTCTGCGGCCGCCCGTAAGTCATTCAAGGCCAGGCACAAGTGCGGAACTGCGAAGTCAAAGCTTACTGCCAGGTACTGGTCCTGTAAAAATCTATGGGCTGGCAAGGGTGGATCTACGAAGAGTTCACCAAAGAGCAAGAGAGGAAAATATTAGAAGATGATTAAGATTAGAAAACATAAAGGACTAGGAGACACGGTAGAGGCCGTGACCAAGATGACTGGCATTCAACAGGTCGTTAAGGCTGGAGCCAAGGCATTCAATCAACCCTGCGGATGTGACGACAGGAGAAAGAAACTAAACGAATTATTTCCGTATGGGAAAGAGTAAGACATCCAAGTACTACGAGGACAACCCTGAGGCTGCTGAGAAGCGTCGTAAGTACCAGCGAAAGCTGAACAAGACCAAGAAGCAGAAGGACTACCGTGTGGAGCACACAAGGGAGAGAAGACGTCGTGGGATAGATGGCGAGGGTGGCAAGGATGTCAGTAAGAAAAAAAATGGTAAATTTGTACTTGAGAACCCGTATAGAAATAGGGCACGTAACGGTGCCGACGGGAAAAGTACTAAAAAATAAAAAAAATGGGATACCAAAAATTACAAGCAAACAGAGCACTCGTATTAACACTAAGCGACACAGTAGACATATCATACGTTGGGGATCAGTCAGGTGCCAAGCTATGGCCATGTGTATTATATATTGGCGGTGCTGGGGATCTTAAGGTTACAACTGCTGGCGGAGACGAGGTCACTTTCAAAGGACTTACCGCAGGGACATTTTTACCTGTTCAGGTGACTAGAGCATGGGCCACACCTGACGGTGGTGGTTCATCTGCGTCTGAGGTAATAGCACTCTGGTAGCATGCCAATGCAAATCTCCATATCAAATGCCATAGGTGGCGGGGGTGGCAACCTCGGCTCAGGAGGCTCATCTTTTGAGAATCTATATAGCTTTGCCTTCGATGGGAACCTTGACCTTGTAGGTATGGGCGATGTTTTAAATATGGCAAACGATGGAACTGACCCATTTAGTTATTCGGTTTGGTTTAAGACTACATACACAGGTAGTCATCAAATGTTTTGCAGTAAACAAAGGTCTACCGTTTGGATTAATGGTGTAAGTTTTTCAATGAGAGGAGACTTGAAAATTCTTCAATTTAATTTGGGAACAGGGCAAAGCAATCAAAGAATAAAGGGTAAGACAGGCGCAATATCGGATATAAACGATGGTAATTGGCATCACGCTTGTTTGACTTATGATGGCTCACAAGTAATAGGTGGATTTAATCTTTACTACGATAACAGCCCAATATCTATAATAACAGAACATAATAACACGCCTAACAATGTATCAACTACAGGACAAGCAGATTTTCTGATTGGCTCGTCAGGCTTGACAACACCCACTGCAAACTCATTTCCTTTTACTGGCAACATTGATGAGGTGTCATATTTTACATCTGAGCTTTCAGCACCTGATGTTAATACTATTTATGGGACAGGAGTGCCAAACGATATCAGTAGCTTAAATCCTGTTGGATGGTGGCGTATGGGAGACAAGGCAACATTCTCAACCAATTGGACATTAGTAGACCAAGGCAGCGGAGGCAACAATGGAACAACCGTAAGTATGCCTGAAGGTTCAAGACAAACAGACGTACCAACTTAAAATAAAATAATGGCTCATATATATCCACAAGACTTTAAGTACGGAATCATAAACTCCTCAGACCTCTCAAAGGTAGAGTTTGATGATGGTATATATCCAACCTCACCAAAAGACTTAAGGTATTCAGTCGATGGCTCACAGTTTGTTATAAAGTGGGACGAGCATCACACGCCTCACTGTATTGAGGATGGAGAGTTAGTTCCTGTATCAATACTCAGTTGGGCTGACTGTCACGCATTGATGCAGACTCCTGCATGGACAGACCCTAATCCTATAGAAGAATAATTATGGAGGTAACTGGAATGCAGATAGGATTTGACGCTCTTGTATCATTGATATCGGCATTGATCGGTGCAATTACAGTTTGGTATAGCCTTAAGAATAAGGTCGCTATACAGCAGCTTATACTAGAGAATATAACTTCAGACATGGATGAGTTAAAGGCCGACAAGAAGGAGGCTCAGAACCAGCTACATAAAAGAATTAACGACCTTAAATCACAGGTCGAAAGCAACAGAGAAAAGAATGACGCCTCTCTTTCCGATCTAAAGATAGAGATGAGAGAGATGGAGCTTAGGATCATACAGGCGATCCAGACACTAAAAAAATGAATCGATTTATATATATAGCAGTAATATCTCTGCTTATGTCCTGTACACCTCAGAGAAGGTTTACAAGACTGATAGAGAAACATCCACACCTACTTACAACAGACACACTGTACGTGCACGACACCGTTGAGGTAACAGTGCCAGAGGTTAGTGTAGATACGATTGTAGAGATGCATGAGCTTCACGATACTATTTTTTTAGAGAAGGAGCAGCTCAAGGTAAAGGTTTACATAGACAGAGAGAAAAAAGTTTATATAGAAGGAAGGTGTGACACGGTAACTGTTCAAGAAATTATAGAGAGAAAAATCCCTATAAAGTACTACGAGAAGACACCGACATGGAAAAGGATTCTTAACTGGTTCATACTTATAATAGTCATAATTGCGATACTTTATATATCGTTTAGAATTTATAAATTTGTAAAAAAAAAGACATGAAAGATAGATTATTTTCAAACTACATAACAACAATACTAGGTGTATTGATATTAATTTTTTGCGGTGTTATGATATACACCGAGAAGGCTGACGTAGAGGATATGTCAGGATGGTTAGCTGTCGGTCTTATGTTTCTTAGGTCTAAGGACAGCCTTATAGCATTGCCTGTAAAGGAGAAGTAATATGGAAAATATAATCACATGCCCGCACTGCAAGACGCAGTTCGACATGTCTATAAAGCCCACAAAGACAAGCTCAAAATATCTATGGATATTTGACAATGGTCATGGTGGAGTAATAGACGGTGTCTATCAGACCCAGGGCAAGAGATCTCCCGAATGGCCAGATGGAAATGTTCTTTACGAGGGTGAGTTCAACAGGTCCATTGTGTATAGGTTGATGAAGATGTGTAATGCCAATGACATAGATGCCGTTAACCTGGTTGATACCCCTGTAGATATAAGTCTAAGAGAGAGGGTTAACTCTGCGAACCAGATAGCTAAATCGTCTGACAAGCCCTGTATATATGTAAGCGTACACGCCAATGGATTTAGCGATGAGTCTGCAAATGGTTGGGAGGTATTCACATCCCCAGGGGAGACAAAGTCGGATCCTATCGCAACTGTTTTGTATGAAAAGGCCAAGGCTGAGTTTCCTGAACGTAAGATGAGGCCATCAACAGCTGATGGTGATCCTGACAAGGAGGCAAAGTTTACTGTACTCACAGACACATCTATGCCTGCCATACTTTCTGAAAACTTTTTCATGACCAACTACAGAGAGTGTCACGAGATACTCATGAGTGAGTCAGGTAGAGACAGGGTTGCTAAGATACATTTTGAAATGATTCAACAGTTGGAGAATGGCTAACAACACGGCAACACTTCGCAAGCCTAAGAAGAAACGAACAGGTATCCATAGCAAGAATAACTCAAGGCTAAAGAAATCTGTTAATTATAAAAAGCCTTACAAGGGTCAAGGAAAATAAAAATTGCTATATTTGTACTAAATAACTGACATGGCAAAGATAGATTCATATTCAACAACCACACCGACCGAGAACGATCTCTTACTGGGATCTGATTCAGACGCTGCTAACGCTACAAAGAACTTTACTGTAGGATCCTTGCGTGACTACATGATCACGTCTAGCGTACCAGCCACTGCGTCCTCAACAGGGACTGCTGGAACACTTGCCTATGATTCAAGCTATCTTTATGTGTGTGTAGCTACAAACACATGGAAGAGGGTTGCTATCGCCACTTGGTAGTAAATAAAATTAAATGAAAAAAATTGAAAAGGATGAGCTTGACAAATTAGTCGAGCTTAACAAAAATTACAGGGACATTAAGTTTCAGATAGCTGACATTGAGATCACCTTCGAGAGATTAAAAAATCAAAAGATAACCGCCATAGCAAACCTAGAGATGGGAGGACATGACCTGGCTACTTATCAGAAAGAGATAGCTGAGAAATATGGAGAGGTGGACATAAATTTGATGACAGGTGAATATAGTTAGAAAGATATCTGTCGGTCCAGACTACATGAAGTGCATGCACTACGTCGTGGGTCAGGAGGTCCTAGGAAAGAGTTACACGATAGACTCAATAATACAGGAAGATTCCTCTATCTCTATATATATACGAAGGGATGATGAGATAGTTAAGTGGAAGGAGTTTAGCTCTACGATGCCTGTGTCTATAGAGTTTAAAATAGACTTCTGATGAAGTCGCCATACTGCTTCGTTATAAAGCCTGTCGATGGAAGGCGTTATGACAACATACGCAGCTATGATGGCAAGGAGTTTATCATAAGCACGTCCCAGGAGGACCACACCGTATCAAATAGATTTGCAGAGGTTGTATCTATCCCTATATACTACGACGGACCTGTCAAGGCGGGTGACATTGTTATAGTTCATCATAACGTATTTAGGTACTACTATGACATGCAGGGAGATCAGAAGAGCAGCTGGCATCACGTAATGAACGACATATTTATAGTCGAACCTAGTCAGCTATACCTTTACAGGAGGGATGACGTATGGATGGCACCAGAGCCGTTTTGCTTTGTCAGACCGATAGAGTCTGAGGACCATATGTTCACACAGCTAGGTAACCTTGAGCAGCTTTGGGGCGAGTTGGTCTTTAAGAACGATAAGATAGACTACGTGCAGCAGGGGGATGTGATATCATTCACCCCAGACAGCGAGTACGAGTTTAGGATAGGTGACGAGATACTTTACAGAATGTACAACAGAAACATATGTCTAAAAAGGTAGAAATATTACAGGCGGCAAAGCTAGCTATAGATGAGTTGATAAAGGTTTTAAAGGAACCAATAATCACACATGCAGAGGATGATATAACGGCAGATAAGATGAAGAACGCAGCATCTGCCAAGAAACTAGCATTCGATGACGCACTGGCCATGCTTCATAAGATCGAGGAGGAGGAGAGTGATAAGCAGGAGGTAAAGGTCATCGATGCAGGAAAGAATGGGTTTGCTGAAGGAAGGGCTAAGAATGGAAAATAAGCTGTATAAAATATCAAATGATTATATAAGCAAGAATGCCTTGATGTCCAGAAACAGGGCAAAGAAGTGGGCCTATGGTTACGATGATAAGTATGACTTGGTTGTTATATCTAAAGACGGAACGATAGGTGATATCTATGAGATCAATGGTCTGCATATAGCAGTACCAAAGACTCCGAAAGACATAGACGCAGAAAACAACCGATGGGTTGCTTCAGAGTACTCAAAAGAGTTGTCAAGGATACGAACAATATTTGACTGGAATAGGAAGGACAATCTATTTAAGTCAAAGTATGTAGACTACATAGAGAGCGAGTTCGATAGAAGGGATGAGGGGCACTGGTTTAAAAACAATGGCAAACCGACATACATAACTGGATCTCACTACATGTACCTGCAATGGACAAAGATCGATGTCGGTCGTCCTGACTTCAGGGAGTCCAATAGAATATTCTACATATTCTGGGAGGCATGCAAGGCTGACAAGAGATGCTTTGGGATGTGCTACCTAAAGAACAGGCGTTCAGGTTTTTCTTTCATGGGATCCGAGGAGTGTGCCAACATAGGTACTATATCAAGGGATTCAAGGATAGGTATACTGTCTAAGACTGGTAGTGATGCCAAGAAGATGTTTACAGACAAGGTGGTGCCAATCGTTAGGAACTATCCATTCTTTTTCAAGCCTATACAGGACGGTATGGACAATCCTAAGACCGAGCTCGCATTTAGGGTTCCCGCCAGTAAGATCACTCGTAAGAATATGGACGAGGAGAAGGATGACGAGATAGAGGGCTTGGACACAACCATTGACTGGAAGAACACCTCGGACAACAGCTATGACGGTGAGAAGCTGTTACTGCTTGTACATGACGAGAGTGGTAAGTGGGAGAAGCCAGAGAACATACTAAACAACTGGCGTGTGACAAAGACATGTCTGAGGCTAGGTAGTAAGGTAATAGGAAAGTGCATGATGGGATCGACATCAAACGCCCTTTCAAAGGGTGGTGGTAATTTTAAGAAGCTATACATGGATAGCGATCCTCGTGTACGGTCTGGTAACGGTCAGACACGGAGTGGATTGTATTCGTTGTTTATACCTATGGAGTGGAACTACGAGGGCTATATAGACAAGTATGGATGGCCTGTGTTTGATGATCCTAAAAAACCAGTCGAGGGTGTCGATGGGGAGATGATAGATGACGGTGTGATAACGTACTGGGATAATGAGGTCGCTGCACTAAAGTCAGATCCAGACGCATTGAACGAGTACTACAGGCAGTTCCCTAGGACAGAGTCTCACGCATTCAGGGATGAGTCCAGGCAGTCAATATTTAACCTAACAAAGATATACCAGCAGATAGACTACAACGACAATCTTATTAAGGATAGGATACTTACGAGGGGGTACTTTCACTGGAAGAACGGAGAGAAGGACACGACTGTGATATGGACGCCTGACAAGAAGGGTAGGTTTGTTGTATCATGGGTCCCTAGCTTTGAGCATCGAAATAATATTATAAATCGAGGTGGCGTAAAGTATCCTGGAAATGAGCACATGGGGTCATTTGGTTGTGACCCGTATGATATATCTGGGGTCGTGGGAGGTAGTGGATCAAACGGTGCACTACACGGTTTAACAAAGTTTCACATGGAGGACGCACCCTCGAATGAGTTCTTCCTGGAATATATAGCTAGGCCTAAGACGGCAGAGATATTCTTTGAGGATGTGCTTATGGCTTGTGTATTTTACGGTATGCCTATACTTGCAGAGAATAACAAGGCTAGGCTTTTGTATCATTTTAAGAACAGGGGATATAGGGGGTTCTCTATGAATAGGCCTGATAAGAATAAAAAGAGACTATCTAAGACCGAGTTAGAGCTCGGTGGTATACCCAACACCAGCGAGGATGTTAAGCAGGCTCACGCATCAGCTATAGAGTCCTACATAGAGCAGTACGTTGGTTTTGATACCGAGGGGATTTATAGAGACTCTGGTAATATTGGCAGTATGTACCTCACTAGGACATTAGAGGATTGGGCCAAGTTTGAGATCAACAATAGAACAAAATACGATGCATCTATAAGTTCAGGATTGGCAATTATGGCAAATAAAAAGTATATTTCTGAGGTACATAAAAAAGAATCAAAAATAAGTATTAAATTTGTAAGATATGACAATCGTGGAAATAGAAGCGAAATAATAAAATAATGGAGAAACCTTCAGTAATAATTAACCAATTACCCTTCCCGAACCAGATGGCCTCTGACGAAGAAAAGTCTTCGGAGAAGTATGGCCTAAGCGTGGCTAAAGCGATCGAGGGAGAGTGGTTCAAGAGAAAGGGAAGTTCCTGTAGGTTTTATGACCAGTGGGGAGAGTACCATAGACTAAGACTTTACGCTAGAGGTGAGCAGCCTGTACAGAAGTACAAGGATGAGCTATCTATCAATGGTGATATGTCTATGTTAAACCTAGACTGGAGCCCCATTCCTATAATACCAAAGTTTGTAGATATCGTTGTCAACGGTATGAATGATAGGCTTTATAAGGTTAAGGCTGAGGCTCAAGACGTAATGTCTGCTGAGAAAAAGAATCAGTTTCAGGAGTCTATAGAGAAGGACATGATTTCCAAGGACTTCCTGGAGATGACAAAGAAGGAGTTCGGTATCAATGCATTTAACATGGATCCGAATGAGCTGCCCGCTGACGATCAGGAGCTATCGCTCTACATGCAGATAAATTACAAGCCTGGGATAGAGATAGCCGAAGAGGTCGCTATAGATACCATACTTAAGATGAATAAGTTTGACGAGACCAAGAAGAACTTTGATTATGACGTTACAACCATAGGTGTGGGTGTGATGAAGCACGAGTTTCTCGTGAATGATGGCGTGAATGTGGAGTATGTAGACCCAGCTAACTGGATACACAGCTACACCGAGAAGGAAGACTTCTCAGACTGCTATTACTTCGGAGAGGTTAAGCAGGTTCATTACACTGAGCTATTAAAGATAAACCCAGACCTTACAGATGAGCAGCTGACTGAGATTAAAAACTCCAGCTCTGCTTGGAACAACTACTTCCCGATAATAAGAAACTATCAAGACGATCCTTTCCTAAATGAGGTCGTCACCCTTATGTACTTCAACTACAAGACAAGCAAGAGGTTTGTATGGAAGAAAAAATTACTAGACAATGGCGGTGAGCGAGTCATAAGAAAGGGAGATACATTTAACCCTCCAACAGGAGATGGTATTCCGTTTGAAATAATAGAGGCACCGAGAGAGGTGTGGTATGATGGAATACTTGTGGGTGGATCTAATATTCTACTCAAGTGGGAGATGGCTAGAAACATGGTCAGACCCAAGTCAGCATCTCAGAGTGCGATGCCAAACTATGTGGCACACGCACCAAGGCTATACAAGGGCAACATTGAGTCATTGGTCAGGAGGATGATTCCTTTTGCTGATCAGATTCAGTTGACTCATTTAAAGTTACAGCAGGTAATGGCTAGGGTTGTGCCTGACGGTGTATTTATAGATGCCGACGGTATCAATGAGGTAGACCTGGGGACAGGTGCGGCATACAATCCTGAGGATGCATTGAAGTTATACTTCCAGACTGGTAGTGTTATCGGTAGGAGTTATACGCAGGATGGAGAGTTTAATAATGCACGAGTTCCAATACAGGAACTTAATTCTAACAGTGGACAGTCTAAGATGGCTGCACTTATTGGAAACTATAACCATTACATGAACATGATCAGGGACGTGACGGGTATCAACTCGGCAAGGGATGGATCAAGTCCAAACCCTGACGCACTGGTCGGTGTACAAAAGCTGGCAGCACTTAGTTCAAACACCGCTACAAGACACATATTAAATGCAGGTCTTTATGCGACAAGAAAGCTTGCTGAATGCATATCACTAAGGGTTGGAGACATACTTGAGTATGCGGACTTTAGGGAGGAGTTTGCGATGCAGATAGGCAAGTACAATGTCTCTATACTTGACGAGATAAAGGATCTTTACCTGTACGACTTCGGAATATTTATCGAGGTTGCACCAGATGAGGAGGAGAAGCAGATGTTGGAGAACAATATAAATATAGCCCTCCAGCAGCAGACTATAGATCTTGAGGATGCTATAGATATCAGGAGCATGAACAATATAAAGTTGGCTAATGAGATGCTCAAAGTCAAGAGACGTAGACGTATGGAGCAAAAACAAAAAGACCTTCAGCAGCAACAGCAAATGAAGCTACAGTCTGACCTACAGGTACAACAATCTGCAGCAGAGCAGAAGGCCCAGCTAATACAGCTTGAGGCACAAGCTAAAGCTCAGATTAAACAGTCAGAGATGCAGTTTGATATAGAGAAGATGAATGCAGAGGTTGAGGCGAAGAGATATCTGATGGACCTAGAGTTCCAGTACAACATGCAGCTTAAAGGAATAGAGGCAGAGTCATTGATGGGTAGAGAGGACAAGAGGGAGAAGGCTAAGTCTGAGAGGATCAGTCAGCAAAATACTGAGCAGTCAAAGCTAATAAATCAAAGAAAGAATAACCTACCGCCTCAGAATTTTGAGAGCACTGAAGACACACTTGATGGATTTAACCTAGAATCATTTGGTCCTAAATAGGATATAAAAATATTAATTAACTTTGTAGATAAATAAAATTTAATAAAATGGCAGAAGAATTTAAAGTAAGGGCCGTTGACTTTGAAGAGAAGTCGGCACAGGAGATCGAGAGAGATCTCTTAGCAAAGGCAGAGAATGAAAATAACCAAGCTGAAGTAGCTATAGACACTACAGAGGCAAAACAAGATACTGAGCCGCAAGGCGAAGTGAAAGAGTCGTCCATGAGTGACGATGACGTTCTTTCATATATTGGAAATAGGTACGACAGGGAGATCAATTCCTTGGACGAGTTGTTCGAGCAGCGTAACGCTAACGAAGAGCTTCCTGAGGATGTATCGGCATTCCTGAAGTACAAGAAAGAGACAGGTCGAAGTATCGGAGACTTTGTTAAGATCAATAAGGATTATGACAATGTTAACGACGACCAGCTACTACTTGACTACTACTTAGAGCAAAACAAGGGACTAGATCCTGAGGATGTAACATTTGAGATAGAGGACAAGTTTTCTTATGACGAAGATCTCGATGAAGAGAGAGAGGTCAAGTCCAAGAAGGTGGCGAAGAAGAAAGAGCTTGTTAAAGCTAAAGAATATTTTAATTCTTTAAAAGAGCAATACAAGGTTCCACTTGAGTCAAGGGAGTCCTTTGTTCCAGAGGAGGAGAGAGAGAGCTTCGATAGCTACAAGAAACAAAAAGAGCAGCGATTGCAAAACGAGAATACGCTTGCTGAGAGGGCTAAAAAATTTACAAGTAAGACGAGTGAATTATTCTCTGAGAACTTCGAAGGTTTCGGGTTCAACGTATCAGAAGATAACAAGGTTGTCTACAAGCCAGCTGACAGCAAGACCTTACTCAACGAACAGTCTGACCTTAATAACTTTGTTAATAAGTTTACAGGGGAGGATGGATCGATTGAGGACTATGAGGGATTCCATCGTTCTATAGCAGTGGCCTCAAACCCTGAGAAGTTTGCCAAGTACTTCTATGAGAAAGGAATGGCAGATGCGGTAGACAGCGTGGCTAAGGAGTCTAAAAACATTGACATGACTCGTCAGTCCACAAAGGTTACCCCTAAGGAGGGTGTACAGGTCAGATCTATAGATGCAAGTCGAGGCAATAGATTAATTATTAAAAAACGTAAAAATTAGAAAAAATGGCTGGATCATTACAAACCACACCAGGTGTAGCAATTACACCTAGTTCGGTTAAGGCAACATTGCCTACAAATTACATCACCAATTTCGACTTCTTGACACAGTATCTTCCAGATACTTACGAAGCTGAATTTGAGCGATATGGAAACAGATCAATCTCATCATTCTTGAGAATGGTCGGTGCAGAACTTCCTACTAACTCTGACTTAATCAAGTGGGCAGAGCAAGGACGTTTACACACAAAATACCAAGCGGTTACTTTTGGTGCTATTGATACACCTGCTGCAGGTCAGCAAGTGTTTACTTTAGCTGGAGGAGCAATATGCAACTTTAGAGTAAACCAAACTGTATTTTTATCATCAACTACACTAGCTGCAGAGTCTGCTAAGGCTGTTATCATAGCAGTGTCAGGATCAACATTTACTGTTGCTTATTACGCAGCGACTGGAGGGGCATCTCCGTTTACGGCTGCAACAACTGTAACTGCATTCGTTTACGGATCTGAGTTCGGTAAAGGTACTGCAGGAATGGAAGGATCGTTAGAGGCTGAAGATTCAATCTTCTCTTGCAAGCCAATTATCATCAAGGACAACTACGAGGTGTCTGGATCTGATATGGCTCAAGTAGGATGGGTTGAGGTTACAACTGAGAACGGAGCGACAGGGTACTTATGGTACTTGAAGTCTGAGCATGAGACTCGTCTACGATTTGACGATTACTTAGAGATGGCTATGGTTGAAGGTGTTCCTGCAGCAGCAGCGTCTGGTGCATTGGCTTACCTTTCACCAAATACAGCTGCGGCTCCAGGAGCTGCGGCAGGTACAACTGCGGCAGGTACTGAGGGTATGTTTGACACTATCGAGGATAGAGGTAACGTATGGTCAGGTGGTACACCATCTGCATTGGCAGACTTTGATACAATCGTACAACGTCTTGACAAGCAGGGTGCTATCGCTGAGAACGTATTGTTCTTAAACCGTCAGTTCTCTTTCGATATTGACGACATGCTAGCAGCTCAAAACTCTTACGGAGCAGGTGGTACATCTTACGGATTATTTGACAACTCTGAAGAGATGGCACTTAACCTTGGATTCTCTGGATTCAAGAGAGGTTATGAGTTCTACAAGACTGACTGGAAATACTTAAACGATGCTACGCTTCGTGGAGGTCTAGTTGGTGGAGCTATCAATGGTGTACTTGTACCAGCTGGTACTACATCAGTGTACGATCAAGTTCTTGGTAAGAACGCTAAACGTCCATTCTTACATGTACGTTACAGAGCTTCTGAGGCTGAGGATCGTCGATACAAAACTTGGATGACAGGTTCTGCAGGTGGAGCTATGAGTAGCGACATCGATAAGATGCAGGTTAACTTCTTGTCAGAAAGAGCACTTTGTGTTATGGGAGCTAATAACTTCGTATTGTTCAAAGGATAATACAGGACTATTTATATACCAGGGGTTTCGGCCCCTGGTTTTTATTGTAAAATTTAAATTAAAATAAAATGAAAAAGAGAAAATCAATACTCGAACCTAAGGATAGAGTATACCTATTAAAAAACGAAAAGGAGCCTTTGGCTTACTTTATAGCGTCGAGAGACACACCAAGAAACAGACTGCTTTACTACGACGAGGAGAATAATATAAATAGACCTCTTCGATACGCACGTAACGCAAACTCACCATTTCAGGATGAGCAGGATAGCAATGTTATTTTAGAGCCAATAGTTTTTGAAGATGGGGTATTAAGAGTCCCAAAGACAAACCCAGTGCTTCAAGAGTTCTTACACTACCACCCAAACAACGGGGCGGAGTTCTATGAATTTGATAATGAAAAAGACGCACAAGATCATGTTGACTTCATGTACAGCGAGCTTGATGCTCAGGTTGCAGCTAGAGATTTAGACTGGACGACAATGGAAGCTGTGGCTAACGTACTTCTAGGAGGAAAAGTTTCCTCTATGACTGTAGCTGAGGTCAAGAGAGATATGATGCTTTACGCAAAGAGATATCCTCAAGACTTTATGGAGGCTGTTAACGATCCATCTCTGCGTGTGAATAACATAGCGGCCAGAGCTTTATCTGACGGCTATCTTTCATTTAGAAACAACAAGAAGGAGATATTTTTCAATCTTAAGGAGAACAAGAAGAAGTTGATGACGATACCATTCGGAGAGGATCCGTTGTATACATTGGCATCTTACCTGCAGTCTAATGACGGACTGGAGCTGTTCAAGTTCCTGGATGAAAAGATATCTGAGAATTAGTATATTTGTGGTATTATTAACCCATTAAATTTTTTAACAATGGCAAAATTTTTAAAAGTACCCGTTACGGGTAAACCCGACATGCTAATGTCGGCCGATAATGTAGCTCACATTTATAGTGCTTCCGCTACATCAACATCCACAAGAATAGATTATATTGATGGAACAACAACTACTATTACACATGGTGCACAAGTAGATTACAATCTTAGAGACGCTCTATCAGATTCTATGGTGGAATGTCAATCAGAAGGTTGGACAAAAGTTACATTTGATGTTTCAATGCCTAGCGGTGTTGCTATATCAGCAATTACTCACGCATAAAAAATAAAGACATGGAAAAGTTTATAAAGTTAGATGTAACCGCAGAAGGTACACAGACATTAAGTCTATCAAATGTAAAATTAATTGTATTCGATGGTAGTGGAGTAGACACTGAGATTTATTATCTCGGAGGAGCTAAAGCTACATTGGATCATGCGGCAGACTTAGGAGAGACAGTAAGAGAAGCATTGCAAAATGCTATGGTTGATTTGAATGAAAAAAACTGGAGATCAGTTAGAAGTGATTTTACTTCGCCTTTAGCTATAGCAAACATTGCGGTATCTTAGGTTTTTATTTTGAGTTATTACAAGAAGGCACTTTTTAATCGAAGTGCCTTTTTTTATTTATCTTTGTTAAAACTAGATAGATGATCAATCAAGTAAGAAACACTGTACTGTCTATAATCAGCAAGGAGAACAGGGGATACATAACACCCCTTGAGTTCAACCTGTTTGCAAAGCAGGCACAGCTTGAGATATTTGAGCAGTACATATACTCGTACAGCACATCGATAGTCAAGCAGAACGCAAGGCTACATGGCGAGGGGTATTCAGACATACCCAGGAAGATATCAGAAGTTATAGATACGTTTTATAAGGTAGCTGCCCTAGCACACACAGGTGCAGAGTTTACGCCACCAACGGACTATTACTTCATCAACAAGCTTATATACAACAACTCGGTAGAGGTTGAAAAGGTTAGCCACAATAAGATACTTAATCTTATATCATCAAACCTAACCACACCTACGGTGGCGTATCCAGTATACACAATTAACGAAACGGGATTTATTGTATATCCTAACACTATAACGTCTAACATGACAATAGGATACATAAGGTATCCTGTCGATCCCAAGTGGACATACATAGCAACCAGTCTAACAGATTCAGATCCGTTGTTTAACGAGTCGGCTGCAGACTATCAAGACTTCGAGTTACCTAAGAGTGACTTTGTGAACCTTGTATTAAAAATATTACAATACTCTGGAGTATCGATCAGAGAGGCTGAGATCGTTCAGGCTGCTAAATCTGAAGAACTTCAAGACGCACAACAAAAACAATAGACATGGCATACATCACTAACTATCAGTACTACACCAACGGAGGAGTGATACCCACAGATTCAAACTGGGGTGAGTATCAGTATGTATCTCTAGATGATATTATAAAGAACTTCATGTTGATGTATGTCGGCAATGACAAGCTCGTAAATAACGTGGATCGTTATGCGATACTATTCCACGCAAAGAGAGCGATACAGGAATTAAACTATGACGCACTTAGGAATATAAAGGTGATAGAGCAGGAGATGGGCGATCAGCTCAAGATGGTTATGCCACCTGACTACATCAACTATGTTCGTATATCTGTACTCAGCGGGAATGTATTGTTCCCATTGACTGAGAACAGGCAGCCTATATCTGCAACTGGATATCTTCAGGACAATAACCTAGATATTCTTTTTGACGCAGCGGGAGAGATCGTTACAGGAGACTCAAGGGTTGACATACTCAGGCAGGAGAAGACCCTGTACATGGGTGGTGGCGTCTATAACGGATGTCACGGATACAACTACGAGGGAGACTGGTACTTCGGTTACAGGATGGGAGGCAGGTATGGCATGGATACGGCAGAGGCTAACACCAACCCAAGGTTTTCCATAAATAAGGCCGCTGGTGTGATCGACTTCTCCTCAGGTATAGAGAACAAGCACATCGTTCTGGAGTACGTATCTGACGGTATGGAGAACGGTGACGACAGTAAGATAACCATCAACAAGATGGCAGAGGAATACATATACAACTACATCAAGTGGGCCCTACTGAACAACAAGACAGGTGTCCAGGAGTATATCATAAACAGGGCTAGAAAAGAGAAGACAGCGACGCTTAGAAACGCAAAGATTAGATTAAGTAACCTACACCCATCGAGACTACTAATGAGCTTGAGAGGTAGGGACAAATGGATTAAATAAGTATGGAGCTAAAGAAGACATTCCTAGCAGGAAAGATGAACAAAGATCTTGACCAAAGACTCCTGTCTGGTGGTCAGTACTCTGATGCATTGAATATAACAATAGACACCTCTGAGGGGTCTAACATTGGATCTGTTTCAAACTCACTAGGAAACACCCTAAAGGGAAATATAACAACGATATTAAACTCATACACTCCAGCGATAGGATCCACAAACGCTAGGACTATAGGTGCGATAGAGTACGAGGCATTGAACCTGATATACTGGTTCGTAGCTGCAGATGAGTACGACGCAATATTTGAGTACAACGAGATAGACGACACCATAGCACAGGTCCTTATATGCACAAAGACTGGTGGGAATCCAAGTACACTTAACTTCAACCAGGAGTACCTGATCACTGGGGTTAATTATCTACCTGGGCACAAGGATGACGGTGCACTACTATTTTGGACGGACAACTACAACCCACCCAGAAAGATAAACATAGCGAGGGCTAAACAGTACTCCGTAAACGACAGCAGGATCGATATAGATATAGATGTGATACTCAGGCCGCCATTAAAGTCGCCTGTGATATATCCTTCTAATACAGATGACGTACTATCAAACAGTATGGAGGAGAGGTTTCTTTACTTCTCATACAGGTACAAGTACGTAGACAACGAGTACAGCTCGATGTCACCATTTTCAGGTGTTGCATTTAAACCTGGGGACTACGCCATTGATTTTCAAGCTGGTATAAACAAGGCGATGGTTAACACATACAATCAATGTAGGATTGTATTTGAGACTGGTAATCAGTTCGTTGAAGAGATCCAGCTACTTGCGTATGACACAAGGAGCTTAAATGTCAAGGTAATAAAGTCTATAAACAAGGATGAGCTTAATCTACAGAATGATAGTGTATCTCAGTACGTCTTTAACAACAATAAGATATACGCACCACTACCAGCCGATCAGGTTACAAGACTGTTTGACAATGTCCCTCTCCTGGCTAAGTCTCAGGAGATAATAGGGAACAGGCTTCTGTATGGGAACTACACACAGTTTAGAAACATCGTAGACACAAATGATAACGGTATAGATATAGATTTCACCGTTAACTATGTATCTAAGTCGACAAACGAGACGAAGCCAATTCAGACATTCAGAACGGACAGAGATTACGAGATTGGAATTCTATATGGTGATGATTATGGAAGGATGACAACCGCCCTGATAAGTCAAAATAACTCCGTATACATACCCCCCAGCGTGTCTGACAAGGGTAACAGTTTAAGGGTTGATATAAAGAACACCCCTCCTAACTGGGCCACTAACTACAGGTTGGTTGTAAAGCAAGGAAAGAAGACTTATTATAACCTATTCCCGATATGGTTTTACTCAGACGGGGCATACAGATATTTTAGGATAAACGAGTCGGACAGGGATAAGTTTTCTGTGGGTGACTATGTGATATTTAAGGCTGACGGCAATGGACCCACATACTCTAACGAGAAGTATAAGATATTAGAGTTTGAATTAAAGCCTTCTGGATTCTTGGGGGACGAGGAGACAGCAGGTCTTTACTTCAAGATCAAGGTAGATAACACATCTCAGTTTAATGAAGACAGCCTTCCTAGTTTTGGATGGGATGGATCTGGAGATAATGACATTGAAAGTATTTTTGGTATTGGTGCAAGATATAGAAATCCACCTATAGAAGGTGAATTTGGTATACGTGGAGACAAGACATACTTTTATGGCCTAGGTCCTCAAGGAGTGGGACAGGGTGATCAGAACTCACTAACCACAAACCTGCTACCAATAGGTGTCAGTGAGAGCGATACAAATGCAGGTCAGTTGTTGCGTCACGACAAGCGTTACACGATAGAGATACAAGACATTGATCCCGTAAAATACAGGTACACCGATTCATTGGACCTGAGCTACTGGTTAGCACAAGATATAGATATATCTACAGAGACCATCGTTTACTGGAACGACTATCAAGAAGCTGCTGTTGAATTATTTAAAATTAATTTTGATCCAAACGCTGCGTATTACAAAAGGGATCAATGGAAAATAAATTTAAGGGCTCGTGAGGATGATTTCCCTTATGCTTACCCTGTATTTAGTAACAATGCCAACCCTAACCCTACCAACTACAATGTATGCCCCCCTGGTGATTTAAATGCAAATGCAGCTCAACAAGATAATATAAACAATCTATTAAACCCAAATTCAGGTGGAGTTGGAGCTATATATGGAGGTTTTGCTGTTGCTAACGGGGGTCCTCAAGCTTACGACTCTAACGGTTATGAAATAGACAGACCTATACAAAATGGTGATATAATTACAATAAAGATAGTTCAGGATAGCCAGAATACAGGGGGTGCCTACACCGATACTCAGGAGTTTTTTCCTCCAGGATACTATCCAAATATAGAGGAGTGGTTTATAGAGTCAGGTGCCTACAAGCAGTACATACAGCACAATTCAATAGGTGAAGACGTGGGATCAGCGGGTATATGCTTCCGTAGAGCTAGATCAATTCCAATTAACACTGATTTATTTACAGGATACAATGGAGGTGGTTTTGGAGCAGGCTCGCTGTACGCAGCTTATGAACAAAGTTTTTCAATTAGAAGAAACTACCCTGTAAGGATGTTTATACCAGGCTATCCAGATTTTGATTCTGAATTAGGTAATAGTAATAATGATAAAAATAATACTATACAGATTAAGTTTAATCACCAGCAAGCTGGTGTTATATCTTGCGAGACTGATCCTCTGGAGGAAGATACAGAGATATACCACGAGGTCACTGACTCTTACGACATAACCAATAACCTACACAAGGTTGGATGGGACTATGCAGACTTCACAGATGCAAGCACGGTTTTTCCTACATACAGCTGGATATCAGGACTAACAGTTCTAGGGCCTTTAGATCCAACAGACCCACAGCCTACCGATAAGCCTCACAACTTTTCAATGGGTCAGCAGATATATGTATCTGGATCAGCAAGTGTTCCTTCTATCAATCCAGCGACAGGAAACAATTACTACAGCATTGCATACATACCTAACCAGTATTCGGTAGTATTAGACTTTACATTTCCAGGTGCAGGTGCTGCAGAGCCTGGCACTATATTTAAGGAGTCATGGGAGCAAGATCAGGCCGCTAATAATAATGGTGCCATTATAGAGATAAATGACACGACAAGTAAGAACTCAGAATACAATGCATTTTCATTCGGTAACGGTGTTGAGTCTAACAGGATAAAGGATGACTTTAATGCCCCAGAGATGAAGTTTAGCCCACGGGTTACAAGTATTATAGAGGACTACGAGAACGAGCGTAAGGAGGCCTCATTGACATACAGTGGGGTGTTTAGGGGTGATACATCTATAAATAGATTGAACGAGTTTAATCTATCTCTTGCAAACTTTAAGGATCTCGATAGAGAGTTTGGTCCGATTGAAAAACTATACGCAAGAGATACCGATGTATTCGTACTTCATCAGGATAAGATAAACAAGGTGCTGTATGGTAAGAATGTATTGTTCGATGCCGTAGGTGGTGGACAGGTTGCCTCTATACCTGAGGTTTTAGGGAACGAGATGCCATACCCTGTTGAGTATGGGATAAGCAACAACCCAGAGAGCTTTGCCACAAATGCTGGTAATATGTATTTCACAGACTCAAGACGTGGCTGTGTTATAGGTATAGAGAGAAATACTGTCAATGAGATATCGTCATTGGGTATGACCGATTACTTTAGGGATGAACTAAAGGACAGTCCTGAGAAACAGAAGGTGGGGGCATATGACCCTTATTCCAATAGGTATACCCTATCGACAAACAATACTAGACGGTCATCACCATGTGCATTAACACTTATACCGTCCACAACAACAGTATCTAATAATTCAGGAGGGTTGTCAATATTTATGTTTAACATATCTACAGCTCTGTCCTGGGCAATCACATTAGTTGACACAGGTTCGGGTACATCTTGGGTTAGTTTATCAAGCACGTCAGGATATGGAGCTCAAAATATTTACGCAAATGTTGCCAATAATTTCTCAGGTTCCACAAGAACTATTAACTTTGTTGTTACATACTGCAGCAGCGTGACACAGACATTTACACTCACTCAGTCTGTAGGACGACCTGTGACAGTTAAACCGATTGTAGTAAATAAACCTTATAAGAGATAATGAAATTAAAGCAGTCTTACGAATATACGGGAAGTAGTCAGTTTAACTATGACAATGTATTACTTAGCTCTAACGGTATAGCTCTATTCGATCAACTAACAGGTGTTGGTGGTATAGACTACATACCTTACGATGGCTCTACGGTTATAGTAAAGGCGGGGGATCCGTCTAATGAATACCTTAACTTTGAGCCAGGTATAAATAACAAGATATATTACCTAGTTACAGATCAGGAATACACCGAAGCAGACAGTGCGACAATAAAGTCTTTAGCTACAGCTATACCTGTCTACTTTAATGGCACGCAGTATCAAGGACAGTTTGTCTTTAACAACCCATCTAATTTTGAAAACCTATACCTGATGTGGGACTACGAGGATGGTATAGGTACAGGTACGGCCTCTTATAAAGGGATATCGGAGAATAGATCGCTTGCTTTAAATTTAGGTAGCAATATCGGTAGGGCTGGTATAACTCATCAGGTGGTTGATCAGCCTACAAGATTTCAGATTGAGTGGAACGGTGCTATAATAGCTGACACAGGATACATTGGTTTAAATTCCCTTGCTAACTATAACGCACTAATAGCGGCAGGCATCAGCGATAGCGACATAAACTTAAAATCGCCATACGATGGATTGGTAAATACTGGTACAGGAGATCTTCTTTTTCATAAGTTTTCTAGTGTAGATGATGCTAGAGTTATAGTTGACTCTCCATTGGCTAGTTCGGTATGGATCGTGAATAGGGTTATGCCTAGCTTAAAATCATTTTACATAGACACAACAAATGGTACAGAGGCAAACGTATGCACCCAGTGTCCTACAGCAAACTACTATCACAGCGGTACATCTTTGTTGCCTACAATAAATGACACTATATACAGGAACTCTACAGGGTCTCTTCCTTATGATGGAGGAGAGGCTCTTCATATGATAGACACAGCGATATGCACGGTGCCTAGTTCAGCGGGTAAGAGTTATGCGTCTGTTACTTCCTCAGGGGTTGTTATATTTATAGATCCATGCGATTGTCCTGAGTATACGGTTCCTTTCATATATCAAGAAGATATAACAATAAACTCCCTGGAAAATGTAAGTATACCACTTAGTGTAGTAAATAATCCAACGTCATTTACAGTAGTAACGACATGTCAGGGGTATGTGCTTACGGGAGGTCAAGAGTCAACCCTTTATACATACACCGACTGTAATTCAGAGGCTCAGACTATAACGGTAAGTGCATTGGCACTTATAAGAGTTTGTGCGACATCGACTCCAACCAAGGTAAGGGGGGACGGATCTGTAACAGCTGGTGAAGCGTGTGAGGATTCGGTATTTCCAGACTCACTAAATTTTAATAGAGAAAATGGATCTATATCTGGCGTGTCAAGCAAGGCATTGTCTTTTTCATTTACTGTGAATGCTACTAACTGTGCAGGTACGGGGCCCAATAAGACCATAAACGTAGACATAATATCACCTAATAACAGGAAGCCATTCCTTATAGATATAACAAACTTTAAGACTGAATCATCCCCAGCGTGCGGTGTGACGCCATCACTTACACGAATGTATTTCGATGGACCTAATCCTGTACCAACGCTTAGAGATAGGGTGTTTGATTTCACAGATCAAAATGGTTTCACTCCATTCACAGGTGGTGAGAAGTGGTACTACGTAGATAACTCTCAGGAGGTTATACAGATAGATGACAACGGTTTTGTATCTGACGTCTATGCATGTCCAGGTACAACAACCACTACGACTACAACGACGACGACTACCGTGCCAGCTGTTGGTAACTACTACACAGCCAAGGCATGCTCAGATCCATCTACCGTGGTGACTCTTTTAGACGCCACATCTGTAGCTATAGTGGTTGGTAATGTCGTCAAGACAGCTGACGGAAACTGCTGGGAGATAACGGGTACGACCACAGGATCATACCCATATTACTTAATGGTAAACCCCGTCGTAATATATGCAGACTGCACGACTTGTACTGGAACAACTACAACCACAACAACTACAACAACTACTACAGCACCCGTCATCAGCTCATTCAGTATGGATTCATCTGCCCAAACAACAGATTTTGCTGCATGTTCACTTACGCCCTCCCTTTCGACATTCTACCACAACGGTAGTGGCTCAATTCCTGCCGTTAACGACTTCGTTTACACAGATGCCTTAGGGGCAAATTTATTTGACGGTGTATTCAAGTGGTACTATGTGGACGACGGAGGCACAGCGTACACGATAAACATTTCATCGACTGGTCAGGTACTATATGTAAGGGCCTGTGCGGGGGTGACGACAACGACTACAACGACTACGACAACCAAAACGTACTACACCTACAAAAACTGTAGTGATGGTGTCATTGCTGGTAAATTATATTTCTTTGGTCCCAAGGTCCTTGCATCAGACACTGCTGTAAAGGCTTCAGACGGAAACTGCTACAAGATATTTAATGTAGATTCAGCTGGAGGTCCAGAGCTAGAGGTATTGTTTGTATATAATTCATGCTACGATTGCCAGTAGAGTATAACTTAAGGTTTATATCAGCACAGCCCGCTACAGATTACTATGCTTGGCAGGTCGAGGTATATATAAATAACTTTCTATCGATGGGATACAGTGACATCGATGTGGTGTCAGGCTTCCAGGATATGATACCAGACTCATGGGGTAAGCTTGTTTCGAGATACGGAGATAGGGTTAACTTTCACTTCTACGAGGACACTTTAGGTAGTGTAAGATATATACCTTCGATACAGGCACACATTCTAAAGAAACACTTCGATGAAAATCCAAGCTCTGATGCGTTCTTTTTTCACGACTCTGACTTTATATTCACAAAGAAACTAGACTTCAAACCATTCCTACAGGATCACAACTGGTACTTCTCAGACACGGTTAGCTATATAGGGTACGAATACATAATGAGCAAGGGCGAGGAGGTTCTAGACGCCATGTGTGATATCGTAGGTATATCCAAGGATATAGTGAGGAAGAATCAAGAGAACAGTGGTGGTGCACAGAAGCTTATGAAGAACCTAACATCTCAGTACTGGGCTAAGGTTGAGAGTGACAGCATAAGGCTGTATGAAAAGATGATTACCATGCAGCATGTACGTAAGCCTGAAGACCCTTATGGGATACAGTCATGGACGGCAAGCATGTGGGCAGAGCTTTGGAACGGTTGGCTGGCAGGACACAATGTAATAGTGCCTAAGGAGTTTGACTTCTGTTGGGCCACATGTCCGTCATCTAGGTGGAATGAGGTTTACTTCTTTCACAATGCAGGGGTTCCAAACAACACACAGGGAATGTTCTACAAGCCCGACTATGCATATAAGCTGCCATACAAAGTAGATCTAGATATATCCCCTGAAAGGTGTTCCTATCACTACTACAACGAGATGAAGGCCGTCGACAGCTGTTTGCTTTAATTTTGTTAAATTTGTATTATGGCAACTATAACGTATTCCACATGGACGAAAGGGTGGACATCCTTCTGGTCCTATATACCAGACTGGATGATCGGTCTGAACAGCAGCTTCTATACCTTCAACGACGGTAAGCTGTACAAGCACAACGACAACACAACCAGGAATAACTTCTATGGACTTCAATCTACCTCTACCGTGACGACTGTCTTTAATGACGAGCCGATGCAGATGAAGGTATTTAAGACGCTTACAGAGGATTCAAACAAGCCATGGACGGCAACCATAGATACAGAGCTAAACACTGCAGAGATGGACGTGTCTTACTTCGTTGAGAAGGAGGCCGAGTGGTTCTCATACATAAGAAGGAAGGACAACACGATAGACCTTAAGGCTGTGTCTACACAGGGTATCGGTAACGCTACAAGTATAGACAGCTCAATAGCATCGGCAGTTGTTGTAACATTTGCTTTTAATATAAAAAACCCTATAAGTATAGGGGATAATGTTTACAAGATGGGAATAGTAGATCCATCTGCAAGTCCAGTTATATCTAATGGTATACTCACAATCATCGGTATAGTTACAGGTATGACAGACACGACGCTAACTATAGATGCAGATCCAGGGAATATACCCTTAACAAGTGATTTCTTGGTTGGTGTTAAGAACAGCCAGGTCGAGTCATATGGTAGTAGGGGTTTCTTTATGTCTGTTAAACTTGAGAACACCGACACTACACAGGTGGAAATGTTTTCGATAGCTAGTTCAGTATTCAAAAGTTTTCCGTAAATTTGTTAAATGGAAGTTAGGTTCTTGACATCTGATGATTATGAGACGTTGTCGTCATGGTGGAAGGACTGGAGATGGACACCCCCTCCCAAGGATATGCTGCCAGAGAATGGTCTGGGAGGCGTCATGATCCACAAGGATGGGAAAGAAATTTGTGCTGGTTTTGTATACTTCACAAACTCATCGGCCGCTTGGCTGGAGTTTATAGTGTCAAACTTTCACTACAGGGAGGACGATAGGCAGGACGCTATAAGGTTCCTGATCAACGTACTCACTGAGCTTATTAAGGACAAGGGTTCTTATAAATATATTTACACCTCTCTAAAGAGCAAGAGCTTGATAGACAGGTACGGGGAGTGTGGCTTTGAGATGGGCAGCACGAACTGTAACGAAATGATAAAGGTATTATAATATGGCAGCAGTAACATCAACAATAGTGGCACTGGGAGGCGTAGGCTTAAGTGCCGCCCAGGCTATAAAGGCAAACAAGCAAGAGAAGGCGGCAAATAGAGAGGCCAAGAAGGCAGAGGCCGCTATGCGTAACGTGACGGAGGAGAACATGTTCAAGCAGCAGCAGGTTCCAACCCTTGGATATGACCTGGCACAGGAGTCTCAGGCACAGAGAGATATATCTACAATAGGAGCACTGCAGGGAGCTGGAGCGGCAGGCGTTATCGGTGGGATCGGAAAGGTCGCACAGGCGGGTGCAGCGGCAGACCTACAGCTTGCGGCACAGGCAGAGCAGGCTCAGTTCAAGAGAGATACACTTCAGTCTCAGGCAGCTCAAGGTATCGAGCAGAGACGTGCTGGTAGAGAGTTCGGAATAGAGGGCAATAGACTGGCAGGTGCACAGGCAGCAGCACAGCAGGCACAGGCTCAAAAAAATCAAGCCTTTGAGGGTATGTTTAGCGGGTTGCTTGGTGCAGCAGGATCGGGACAGCTTGCAGGTCAGGCGATGGGAATGGAAGGTGATTATCTTGACAACCTTTCAGGTATACAACAAACAAACATGCTTGCTCAGGCAGGAGCTTATAAACCACAATAATTATGGCAGAGCAAAGTTACGTAGGATATAGACCGCAAATGGGACCAGACTGGGGTAAGTTAACCTCAGAGTTTGCACAGGGACTTTTAGATATGAGCGGACGGAGAGCCGAACAGAATATTTATCTTGACAGGGTTACGCAAGAGAATATTGATCTTGTAAGAGAGAACGATGAATTTAGCGACCAGACGTTTAACGACTTTGTTATGGGTGGTGCTACACAAGGGGTGGATAACGCTTATAATATTAATAAGTTGGTTAAGGCTGGAAAGATAAGTCACAATGAGTTTAGGATGTTTCATAATAGAGCCAACTCATCTTTCAAGGCAGTTTCCGACATGGCAAAAAGTATAGACACCAATATACAGGCGATGAAGGACAGGCAGTTGACGGATGAGAACGGAGAACCTCAAGGGTCTGTGATCGAGGAGAAGATGATGGAGATCCAGGTGGGATTGTTGGACCTAAAGAATAGAACCCTGTATCAAGATCCAAAGACTGGTCAGTACTATAACGGTCAGTTGAACGCTGAGACAGGAGTCGTGGAAGATCTACAGAACCCTGAGGCTTCATTAAAGCCTATCAATCAGAGAGACAATTACTTTAATGCCTTTGGTTTTATAAAGAAGAGAAGTGACGCCTTAGCGACCGTTAAGGTTGCAGAGGTGAAGGACGTGGTGACAGGTCAAGACGCCAGTGGAAACGATATAGTGGTACAGCAGTATATAACCGAATCTGGTGAGTTGTTAAATGAAAATCTAGATAATGCTATAGCTAACACTCAACAGCACATATCAACTGATCCAAGACTAGCATTCCAGACGCTCGATCAGATTGACGGACGGTATGAATTGTTTATCGATGAGAATGACTATCGTGAGCAGATGGATGAGAAGATTGGTATAGAGAACAAGGTCAGGTATCAAAAGGGAATGGAGCCTATGTCCGAGGAGGAGCTGTTTTACTTTGAGCAGGATCAGGGTAGATTCATGGTTCCTTTCGAGCCAAATGCCGCACGAGTGAGACAGCCTGTATTAAACGGGGAGCAGACAGATGTCCTTCTAAAAGGCATCGAGGACATGTACAAACAAAACCTCAGCTACAGTAGAGTGGATCCTAAGCCTACAACTACGAAGGCACCAGGATCAAATAAAAAAACCAAGGAGGTTAACTATGATTTGTATGAGACGCTTTACAACGCTATAAAAGGTGAAGATTCAGACACACTTAATCTTAGAAAGACAAACGAAGCCAAGGATTTAAGGTTTGAGGTTTTATCAGATGAATCTATAAATGTATACGACATGTCTGAAAATCGAGCTGGATCTCCGAAAGACGAATTGCTTTATGAAAAAAAATCATTGACCGATTTACTACAGTATTTCTACGGTAAGTCTGGCACTACTGGTGGTGTTAAACCAGAAGCAACATACAATGCAGAGAGAGATGCATTCTACAAGGCAACAAATAAGCCAGTCATAGCGATGGAGCAGACGGACGAGGTGATCGAGGAGCAACCAAGTAGAAGTATATTTGATAGAATATTAGGAAGAAATAACCAAGCGTAACATGGCGGAAGATAATCCATTAGAAGGTCAAGATCCAAATGAAGTACAGGGCGTTGACCCAAGTCAATCGGCATTTCAGCCTATGCTTGACGAGAACATACCTGAGGATCTCAATAGGACAACCACTACCACTACGATGTATATATCGGGTGCCCCTACCACCCCTCAGGAGACAGTGCCTATCATAGGAGAAAATATTGAGGAGGTATCTGATCCATTTATGCCATCTATGATTTCTGACGATAGCGTACTTAGGGCTAGGGTTGAGGAGCTTCTTTCTCAATATAAAAACATATCAAGACGTGATGAGCCAAAGCTTAAAAAGATTAAAGAAACACTTTTATCAGAAGACCCCGATGGTGATTGGAGGGATGAAAGGTTTGACGATAAGATAAATCTAACAAAAAGATTTCCAGACCTGTTTCCTAAATACGCAGCATATACAAAGGGAATTGAGGATATGGTATTGGTTGATGGAATACCTCCTGATCAACTAATTGATGATGGCATTATTGGTCCATACAGTACTGGAACATTAGCACACCTTTGGGATGCATCGGGGTATGGTAAGGAAAATGTTAATGAATATGGAGAAAAAATAGCGTATGCGGAGCAGGTTCTGGAGGCTATACAAAATGAGGACCTAAATAAATTAAAGGTATTAGGAGACGTTAATCAATTAAAGATTGATTACCCAAATCAAAAAGCCGCCATAGAACTTATGGTGGTTAAAGATGCTTTAAATAAAGATCTTTCTTTAGAGGAGCTTGAGAAGCTCAAAAAAAATAATTCTACCCAGACTGATTCAATAGATTATAGAATTAAAGACGATAAAATTAAGGATAAATCTAAATCCATAACTTCATATATGACCGATGATGAGGCTCTTGAGTGGGCTCTTGGAGGTTATAAAAGTCTTTCAAAAGAACAAGTAAAATTAATATATGAAAGAGAAAAGGATGATTTATTAGCTAATGGAATAACAATACAAGATCTAGTTCGAGGAGATGTATTGTTAAAAGATTTTCTTGCACAAGAAGATAAAGCAATAGAATTAATAGCCCCATTTGCAGATTTTTTAGGGGTAGATGCTAGGGCTTATTCAGAAGCAATAAATTTAAATGAGGATGAACTTGAAACCTTTAAATCTTCGCAAAAACAAGACACTGATATTCTTGAATTTATAAATAAGAAGCTGGTATTAAGTGGCAATGATAGTATAGCTATAGAAGATCTTCAAGATATATATATGTATGGAGATTACAATAAATCTCAAGGTGAAAAATTTAAAGAGGTAGATAATGCTGTATGGGATATTACATCTCAGATGATAAATCCTAAAGGTTTATTTGATTTACCAGAATTATTCTACACAAAACATGGGACTACTAAAAGTGAATTTATAAACAAAAGAGAAATAATACTTGAATTTTCAGATGCACCTATGCAAATAGTTAGCAACATGTATAGTCCTGATAAGATTGAGGAGATGTACGAGGTAGCTCTAGAAAGAATGACTAAAAATGTAGGTGATACTGAATTAGATTTATATTATTATATCACAGGAGGTTCAAAACCTACAGACTACTATGATGAAGATATAAAGTCTGGATCTAAAAGTAATAACCAAGAAATCCTAAATAGAATACATGTCAACGATGAAACTAAAACTGTTAATGATTTAAATCAATTATTTCAAGGCACACCATTTAGGTTTAGAGAGGCAGCTAGAGGTTATGATGCTGTAGAAATATACACGATCGTTAAGGATGAGTTCGGGGAGGATTTTGAGATGAATAGTAGTGGTGCTATATTTATAGATGATTTTAAAAATTATGACAAGTTTGTTTCTTTTATGGCGAAGGCAAACCCTACTGCAGCAGATAAAAGATTTATAGGAGAAAGAAGGCTTCCTAATGAAGATTATGGAAATCCCAATATATTTAAAATTACAGATAAGCCTTTACAATATGATGATAAAGGGAAGCTGTTTTCGTATCTGTACATGATGCAGAACATCGATAGATTTTCAATGGGTGGGGGAGAGGCTTCTATAAATATAGATGCTGCCGCTAAATTGACAGATAATTTATTAGAGAACTCATGGATAGGTGAGGGCTTGCTTGAAAGATTTAACTCTATAATGAATTATTCGATAGATATTGACTATAAAAGAAAGGCACTTCAAGAGTCAGGTCTGATAGATGTTGCTCTAGGTGCTGTAACATCAGGAGCACTTCAGGCTGTTAAATATACAGCAAACTTACAGTCGCAGTTAATGGTTTCACTTGCTTCTGATGATATGCTTGGTATTTCTTTTGATAAATATAAAACTAATGCAGACGGCACATCGAACAGTCTTCCAGTAGCAAAAGATAAGTATCTTAAAGATTTAAAAAGAGAAAACAATAGAAATTTTGAAAATATAAGAAAAAATGCTTCAGGAGTTAATCTTGAATGGTTAAATGAAAATGCGGGGATTGCACCGAAGGCATTGAACTTTTTACTTGAAAGTGCAGCCGTAGGAATAATAGGAGGCCCAGCGTCCAGGGCAGCATTCTTTATGTACGCATCAAACGGTATAGAGGACCAGATGCTAAGTAGAGAGTTTGATGGACTAACAGAGTGGGAAAAAAAACCAGTATCCGTTTTATATGGTTTTGTCATAGGTCAGTTAGAAAAGGCAGGGTTCGACACAGCTAAAGGTGCGTTCTCAAACAATAGCTTTGGTGGAATAGCAAGATGGTTGATAAATGAATCAATTAAAGACCTGCCAGAAAATGCATCTAGAGAGGTCATAGAGACAGCTATAAAGAACAATGTAAAGGCCAAGATAATAGATGCAGGTATTAGGTTTACTGGTGGGGGTTTTAGTGAAGGTGCAGTTGAGGGTATACAGTCATTTGCAGAAGTAGGAATACAAAAGCTCACAAACAAAATAACTAATTTTCAATACTTTCAAACCCCTGAGCTTACAACAGTAGAAGGCATGAAGGAAATGCTTATTGAGGTTGGTGAAAGTTTTGGATACGGAGCCATAGGTGGGCATGTATATTCAGCTTCTGGTATAGCATTTAACGGAATAAAGACGGGAATTGTAAATGTAGAAAATAATAAAAAATTTAAAAATTATTACGACGTTATATCTGATGAGCAGCTGTTAAGTAAGGCAAAGTCTGCGGTTTTTTACAGAATGCAAAAGGGAGAGATAGATAAGGATATGGCAGATGCAGAGATAGACGCATTAGATCAGGCGTACTCTATATCTACAGAGATACCTACTGATTTTACAACCAACCAAAAGAAGCAGGCTTATGAACTGTTAACAGAGCGTAAGAAAATAAAGGGACAGATAGAAGGAAAAGAAAAAAATCTAATATCCACTCAGACCGAAAGGATAAAAGACATAGATAGACAGTTAGAATTAATAAGTAAAGGAGGATTTAAAGATGCCATTCAAGAGTCAGAAACAAAGGAGGAAGTGCTACCAGATGAACAGTCCGAAGTGGGACTGCAAGATGTGGGACAAGGAGACACCCAAGAACAAGAAGCTGCCGAAGTCCAGCAAGAAATAAGCCCAGAGAATTCATCAAACTATGCCAACCTCACAGAGGATAATGACGGCAATATGGTATTCTACCATGTGGGAGATAAGGGATACGAGACAATAAAACCAGCGGCTGGTAAAACTACAGCAACATCTAGAGAAGAGGCTGGAGCGTTATCTAAGGTGGGCGGAATGACCATGATGTACACGCAGGAGTCAGACGGTGAGAGCATGGTGACTGGCGAGGCTACATATGAAGTAAAGGTGCCTAAGTCAAAGGTCTACGACTTCAATACAGACAAGGATAATTTTATAGAGGAGGCTAAAGAAAGACACGAAAAAGAAAATCCAGGAAAGGCGTTTGATCCAAACACGCAGGTTGCATATGTATCACAGGTAGCCGCAGAGAACGGATATGAGGTAGTTGTATCTGAGTGGGATGGAAGAACAAGGGCTCAGAGTGTTAAAGAGATGCCGATATCTGACGTCAAGACAAGGGACGGAAACAAGATAACAAAGGATTTTAAAGAGAACTATCAGAGTAATAAAGAAAAAGGATTTGAGTCGGTTATACCTGCAAATAAGGAGGATCAACTTGACGAGGTATATCAAAAGATAAAGACCGAAAAAGGTAAGTCAAAGGAATATGATGAGACATACTTTCTCTTTGATGCTATGTCAAGAAGAAAGAATTACAATCAGGATCAGATCACAAAGATGATAAACGAGTCCAACCTATCTCAAGAGGTAAAGGAAGAGTACAACGTCATAATGGAAGCCAAGCCTGAGCAAAGAAGATCCGTCAAGACACGGGACAATATTGCAGGGGTTGAGATACAGTATCCAAACGCACAACAGGAGCAGGAAAGAAAGGAAGAGAGAACAAAGCCAGAGTATGTAAACGAGGCTGCGAATAAAAACCAAGAGGAGGACATTGAGTCATTTCAAGCGGAGCTTGAGGGTGAGTTTGGAATGCTAACTGGAGAGAATCCTATGGGTAAGCCACTCACTGAACAGGAGAATCAACAGCTTAATGAGAAGGCTGAAGAGTACTTAAAAGAAAAGGGATATAAGCCTAGAAAAATTACAGGTAAGTATGGACAGGCAGAGAACTCTTTCTTTGTACCTGGCCTTACAAAAGAAGATGCAATATCGTTTGCTAAAGAATTTAATCAGGAATCGGTAGCACATTCGGAGGGTATGGTATTTCAGGACGGTATGATGAATCCTAGAACCAAGTCTACAGACAACTTCAAGATGGATCAATACACACCTGAGTCTAACTTTGTGTCTGTAGTGAAGACAAAGGACGGCCTAAAGACATTTACCGTTGGATATGATTTTAAAAACAAGGTTGAGTCCACACCAAAACCAAAGGCTAAAAAGACAACTCGAGAGGCAAGCAGGTTACAGCAGCAGGTTGATAATGCTAAAAAAGCTATATCTAAAATAATACCTGACGTTGAGATTATCACTCACAAGGACGAGGCGTCCTACAGGAAGGCCACTGGAGAGACAGATAGCAAGGAGCAGACATCTCGTGGTGAGTACAACCCTAACACAAAGACTATACACATCAATCCGTCTAAGGCTAACAATAGGACCGTAGCACACGAGGTCTTCCATGCTATACTTCTGGATAAGGTTAAGACTAACAAAGCGACTAGGGATCTTACAGAGAGGATGATCAAGTCTCTATTAAAGAGTGACCAACTTGAAAATATTAAGATAACATATAGAGGTGAAGAGATCACAGTTGCTGAATACCTTGAGAAGTTTGCCTCAAACTATGATGAAAACATACAGAACGAGGAGAAGCTCGCAGAGCTGGTAGGTATACTGGCAGAGAACTATGCACAGATGAACAAGCCTAGCCAGAACCTGATCAAAAGATTTTTAGATCGACTGGCCAAGATGTTTGGACTGAAGCCATTCACTGACGGTGAGGTGGTTGATGTTCTTAATACCATAGCTGGTAAGGTTGCACTCGGTGAGGAGATCAGTGATGTAGATCTTAAGGTTATTTCTAAAAATAAAACAGCAGAAATAAAGGAGGCAAATAAAAGGTTTCAAGCTGACTTTACGGATCTTAAATCTGGAGTTACTTATAGCTTTGATAAAAACACAAATGAATTTAAAAAGATAGAACAAAAATACATAACAAGAAATAAATCCATTTCTGATTTTAATAATGTATTTATGATTTTACATCAACCTGATTCAGCGTTTTCTGGAAAAATTAGTAAAAAATTATCTGATGGAAGTGAAATATTAGTTGAGGGCAAGGGAGGTATATTTTATCCCATCAAGTTTCATGAGAAAGGATATTTTTGGGCAAGTACATCTAAGGCTGCTCAAGCAATGGCTGAGTCTATGAATAAGGCCATTAATAAGGATGGTAAAATATACATGGCATTAACAACTGCTCCGACAAATAAAGTTTTATCTAGTACAAATGCAGCTAATGGTGTTATGAATTTATTTATATCATTATCAACGAACCCAAAGTTTAATATAACAGGTATTGAATCTATACTCATAAAGTCTTACAACAAAGCATTTGGTGATAAGATTGATAGCTCTAATAATTTAGATGAAATAGTAAAAATAATAGAGGGAAAATTAGGAGCTGAAAAAAGTAGTTTTGATGATAGAAAGACCTTTTCAACATCAATAATAGATTTTGTAGTTAAATCTATTCAAAGAAAAAAATCAAACCAGGACGCACAGAATAGTTTGGCTGATTTCTTTGGAGAGGGTATGATGGCAGAGGATCTTGTAACAAAGTTTAAAAAAGGATCTAAAATTAGTAAGGCTAATCTTACAGAAGCAGTATCTCAAATGCTTACAGAACCAATGTTAAGAGATGGAAAATCTAAAACTGAAAATGGATCAATATATGCCATATTAGAAATTGACGGAGAGGTTGAAGCTGTGGATGCAAAATCTGAAACGGATCATGAATCATATCCAAAGGCTATAAAATCAAAGGGTGATAGTAAAACAACACTACATTTATTAACTGATAGGGTAAAGTGGAATAATGTTACCATTGATCCTGATACAGGTAAAACAGTTGATAAGTCAGGAAAAGTTAAAAGTAAAGATCCTAAAAAGAAAGGAACACTTGTAGAAAGATGGACTCAAATAATGAGTCCAAGTGCAGGTATTACTACACAGGGAGTAAAAATAGATACATCTGAGGCCACCACCCCATCCAAGCGTAAGCAGGTTGTGATAGGTGAGAATGCAGATCTGAAACAGAATGTAAAAGACTTTCTTTTAGATGCTAATCAGATGGAATCAGAAGGTAAGTCTCGTGAAGAGATTAGGTTAGCAACAGGATGGGAAAGAGGTGCAGACAACAAGTGGGGCTACGAGCTGAATGATGTTATAGATATAGATGTAAACAACATCGAAAAAAATAAGACCTATGACATACAGGATGTGGTTTCATTTCAGGAACTTTTTGATGCATACCCTGACACTAAAAAATTAAAGGTTAAGTTTATAGATAACGCTAGGAAGTCTGGCATAGCAGCATACTTTCCCAAAAAGGGATTGATTGAGGTTAATCTTTCTAAGATAGGATTAGTAGACTACGTACAAGATAACATGGCTAAATCTCGTCTATCCAAAAATCCTGATGTCTTGGCAGCGGCCGTTAGAGAGGCCAATCTATTAATCAAGCAGAATGAATTAGAGAAGGAAGGAGTCAGTAAAAAAAGTGACAGATGGAAGCAAGAGACCAAAGATGTGTACTCAGACAATCAATTACTAATCGATAGAAAAATAATAAGTGATTATCTAAAAGATAATGACGTATCCTACTCCGACTTTTTTAAAGACGTAAGATCTATAGAGAGATTAATATTAAAAAAGAAAGATATAGATATAGCAAAAGGTATAGATGAATTGAATTCCAAAATTCTCCACGAAATTCAACATGCTATCGCTGACATTGAAGGATTTGCTAAAGGTGGTAGTGCTTCAAATATACAAGAAACATTTACAGATCAAGAGAAAAAAGAGTACAATGAAATAGTCAATGAGGTCAATAGAATGGCTAAATTATTGAATGAAGGTAAGGTTACTAGAGAGGAGTACATTGATGCTAGAGATAAAGAGGTTGAGTACAGGTATAAAAAATATGAGGAGCTTGCTGGGGAGACCATGTCAAGAAATGTTGAGAGAAGAAGAAAGTTAAGTCCTGAGCAAAGGAGGGAGAAGACCCTTGAGAGTACCATGGATGTAGCTATGGAGGATCAAAAGATCTTGTATGAGGATGACAAAAATATATCTATAAAGGATAAGAAGGTTGAGGAGAAGAAGCCTAAAGAAAAGAAAGGGTTCTTTAGTAGATTTAAGAAGCGTAAGCAGAAGGACGACGGGCCTGTAGAGCCAAGGATTGACATTAGAAATTTGAAGAAGAAGTCTGATAAGAAGATCAAGGAGACAAACAAGGGTAAGGGACCGATACTTAGAAGGCTAAGAAGATCACTGTTAGACAGACAGAACGACATAAAGAGAGTCATAAAGGACTTTGTACCTAACCCTAAGAAGGTGAGTAATATCATAAACAGAATAGTAACAAAGTCTGGTGCGTCTGGATATGCAAACGAACTATTTAAACAGAATGACAAAAAAATATTTGGAGGACTAAAGACAGACCAAATAGAAAACCTTGAACTAATAATATACGCAAGACGTATAGTTGCGATCAATGAAAATAGACGTAAGACAGGGATGAATCCATACACAGGTATGGGTGGGCTTAATGAGCAGGATGCACTTCAAAACTTAGAAAAGTTTGAGCAGGATCTGGGAAAGAAAGAGTTTGATTCTTTATCAAAAAGAGCAGACGAATATTTTGAGGCAATGAAAAAGAACCTTAAAATGCTTAGAGACTCTGGACGAATAACTAAGGAGACATATAAAAACCTTGAGGATGTGGAGTACTCTCCGATCATGACTCTAAAGTATATGATACCTAAAGATACGATTACTGACGAGGAAATAAACAATGCTGTGTCTACGCTTGGTGTAAACAAGAAGGATATAATGAAGCTATCAGACATGAACGAGAATGAGATTCTATTCGACGCAAGGTTCCTTCTCATGATGAACACCAATATATATGTAAGGAGATCATTTGAAAATGAAATGCTGAATGAGTTTGCTCAGGGATATGAATCCATAGACAAGGCAGGCAAGGAAGCTCTATCAGACTTTATAATTGAGGGTCCTGTAAAGAAAGTACCTACTGGTTTCAGAAAGGTTGAATACTTTCAGGATGGTGT
>WLWE01000387.1_pt1 | contig 38427 bp, 44 predicted proteins | sample 6718301 | NCBI WGS metagenome assembly WLWE01 (sample SAMN12718691, study PRJNA515312) | sponge metagenome | isolation source: marine sponge | host: Mycale hentscheli | place: New Zealand: South Island, Marlborough, Capsize Point | collected 2003-05-01
GAGGGAAGCGCCTGTTGTCTTGGACATATGTCGGTCGATAAGGGTTAGTAATCTCTGGTACGATGTTACCACTGTCCGTAAGGTGGATCAGGTAGTTCCGGATGTACATCTTTACGTTAGACATGACCGCGCCCGACCGGTCTCGTGAGAACGCTGAGGTGGGAGTCATCGTGCGCATAACTGGCTGACCCAGCGTCACCGAGGAGCTGTTGGGGCATTGGCTAGAGTTCAGCGTGTACGTAAAGGTTCCGTCGTTGTTATTTGTGATAGTTGCCGGGGCCAGTAGTCCCGGCGATGAGCATCCAGTACGTTGAACGACTAGTGCATCCTTAAATGGTACAGTTACCCTGTTGTTTGATACAGTCAGGTTATGAATACGATCAAGTGTTATATGGAAGCCGACATCGTCCTTAGTCCTGTTAAGGTCTAGTCGAACTATACGTGCTAGTGTTTCACCAGCAGGGCTGATGATGACGTACATATAGGTTTCGTCAAAGAAGAACGAGCGTACGGAGTCCATAAACACGTAGCGGTACCAGGCAGACTGAAGCCGATCTTTTCCACCCCAGAGATAGCGGTAAACCCAAATGGATTTAACGTCGCCGTCCGCTGTAATAGCAAACTGGTTGTAGTTATCTGCAGAATGCAGGGTAGTAGTGGTACCCCGGATGTATTCGTCCTGAACCGCAGTAATAGGATCGGCCGTATTTGTAGAAACAACGTCGTTCGTGAAGAACTCGTTGACTCCTACGAAAGACCCGACCCGGTAGGGCATAACAATAGTACGACCGGTGGAAACAGGTCGAACGCCACTGGCTACGTCGTACTCCGTGGTAAGAACCATGCTTGTAGTAGATGGGTTAAGACCACCACTAACAACGAACTGTGCTTTCCCGGGGTCGCTGACCACGAGTAGGCTGCGGTCGAACGGGATAATCCAGTCGAGGGTAGAGCCTACGCTGCTGTTGGAGCGAATACCAATTGGGTCACTTGCTGACTGTACAGTAGCGGATTGTCCCCATAGGTCTAGAGGAGAACCAGTACGTGAGGCAAAGAATCCGCCGTTCGCAACGAATGCTAGGCGTTCCTCAGTGATCAACATGTCTCTGATCGGGTGACCAACAAAGTCTTGGGTAGGGTTAGTATTCTCGTCACCAGCACGACGGGGTAGCCATGTTGCCGGAGAAAAGGTAGCAGATGTACCATCAGCATTGAAGGTGAGCGTGTGAGGAAGAGTACCGGATACCCATGCATTCGGTATTAGGGGGTTAGCAGTTTCACGCCACACGCCAGGATCACCAAAGCCGCTCCCATCCGTTGTGGTAGTGTCTGATTCAAAGCGAAGGTAGTAGTCGTCATCTTCTGACGGACCGCCCCGAACCATTACAATGTGCCCGTGAGAGGCTGTCTTAGGCAGGGATGTTGCGTCGTCTGCTATATCTGTAATAGACCGTAGAGTCGCACCGGTGCCGCCGTCATCAGTAACTATTGTCAGGGGGACGGTGTGGCGGAATTCAATAGTGCTGTCTGAACGAGAAACGGTCATTCCAGTAAAAGCTGATGGAAGTGACAGCGCGTTAAAGGCTGTTACAAGGCTCTCTGCGATTTTGTCAGAGCTTGTCCCGGCCGCGTGTGCAGTTGCGGAGCCGTCCAGCGTGCCGTAATCAAAGGTTATGGTACTTGAACCTGCGGTGATGGTTACTTTATACGTCCGTGAGAACTGCCCTCCAAGACAGGTTACTACACCTGCGTGGAATGGACGACCAGCGGCGCTTGTCGAGAATCCGACCACAGTGTCGCGGTTAAGACAAAGAACCCGGTCGTTAGAAACGTCGGGTGTGAATACCATATCAGGGCCTGAGTAAGCAGTGCCGCCTGTTAAGGCCACCGCTGTTATGTCAGTACCGGAGATTCTCCACAACAGCAGGGAGCCGCTGCTGTGGCCCGCAATGTAGTTCCTGCCGCTAAACCCAAAGTTAGTAAACTTTGTGTCTGCGGTAGAACCGGTAAGGGTAGATAGCTCAAGCGAGCCCGCGCGGGATGTAAGTCCTGTAGCCACGTCGCTGTCATAGTTATCTTGTGCAGTAACCTGGCCCGCCGTTCGGATGCGGTCGGGCTGCTGGCTAACGCCCTGCAACATGGCGCCGAATGTTCCTTCTACGTGAGCCATGTTGAATCCTTAGATGAAGCGAGGGTCAAACTGATAGCGAGACGAGGTGCGCGTATAAATACGGTCCCCACGTCGCATGCGAATAGAAGACTGACTGTTCAGTGCAGTAGTGTCTTTGTTCCTTAGGTCTTCCGCGAAAAGTGCTTGCCATGCAATAAGGCGCTCACGATTGTAGCGCTCTAGCTTGGCTTCGTCTCCGTCACGGTCAAGATAGAAGTCGTACCGTGCCTTATGGCGAAGGTAGTCTGCGGCATGTACAGGCAGGTCTTCTAGGGGTGTTTCTTCTACGATTTTAACGCGGAATGAAGCTGTGCCTAGGTTAAATGTGCGTTTGTTTACGTCAAACAGTCGACGACCACGAAGTGCGAAACGCTGCGTGGTGGATTCAGGATCAACCTGAATAATAGTGTTCGGTAGGAGCACCAAGCCCTCAGCATTTGGCCGAAGGGAAGTAATGTACGAGTTGTACCAGAAGCCGAGGCGGTTAACCTCGATAAGCGCGATATCTAGGTACCGCTCAGCGTCCCGGTAATCCGGGTGCGCGGTGTCTTCCGAGGTGAAACCGTCAACACCAACGGCGGCCAACATGCTGTTGATAATGTCTAGTTTGGTTAGCATTATAGCTCCTTGCGTTAAGTTGGGTTAACAGTACAAACAAAAAAAAGCCCCCTTTCCCGGTGAAGGGAAAGGGGGCTGGATCGTGTATCTATGTATTTTAGCCGTTAAGCCGTAAATACCGTACCGCAAACGTCAGGACGACGGTTGCTAACACCGAACGCCATATAAGCGTCGATGAACCACTGGAGTTCAGTCTCGTTCCAGTGAATATTGGTCGTCATTGGGATGGTTTCACCAGCCAACAAGGACATCGGGTGCATAATCACCGCCGCAGCTTTAGCATCTGCCGCTGACAGATCGTACGCGAAGTTGTTCTCTTCGTTAGAAAGCTTGTGGCTCGTAATAGCCTTAGTAGGAATACGAACTGACTTCATAACGGGGCACCCGTCTACGGTCTTCAGAGTTGCATCCGCGAAGTCGCCGTTTGCCATAGAGTAGTCGCGATTAATCAGCTTGTCGTGGTTCAACAGTACCTGGTACTCTTGGGGACGCAAGAAAATCATGCACTCGTCGGTGTCGATTTCTTCTTCTTGCATTTCAGTGATGATCGTCTCTACAGCGGCGTACAGCTTGTCGGGGTCTTTTTCATCGTTAGCGGCTGCAAGCGTCTGGTTCTTACCAGCGCCTATGGCGCCGTTAAGGCCGGTAGGTGCGGCAAGCTTAGACGATTTGATTGCCTGGATGAAGAACGCCTCGTCAAAGAATTTGCCGAGCTCTTTACCGTGGTCTTTAGCAACTTCCGCACGGACACTAAAGTCCTGCTGGAAAGGGCCGATGAGGGATTCGTTAGCACGGGCCAAGATGACCGTGTCAACAGTAACCGAGGTGCGGCCGTAAGTCTGCGCGTTAGCTGCAGGACGGACGCCGGGGGTCACTTTTTGCAAGTCGGTGCGCGAAGCACGACGAACAATTTTAGTGTCGGTTCCAGTGATGCTCGAAACAGGTACGAAACGACGCATCTGCGAAAGCATTGTGAACTGACTGTCAACCATGCCGTTGAACTCTTCAATAAGTTCGCTGCGGGCAAGGTCAGACAGGTGGTTCGATGAGGTGGGGATATTCACGCCTGACATAGTAATTCCTTTAAGGCTGAGTCTAGTTAAAGTAGTCTGTATATATCCTATACCAGGAATCTAGGTTTAGGATATATACAACTCGTTAAATTCCGGCTCTCTTGCCGGCTGCGCGCCGTGCTTTTAGATCTTGTAGCGCTGCGGGAGTAGCGATGTTACGCTTGTTCAGGATAAGAAGCTGCCGTCCGTATTCCGATTGGCTTATACCGTCTACGCGGCCCTTGGCACCAGCGGATGCGTCACCAACGATCTCAGTAGCAGCTAAGCTCTTAGTTTTCGGGTCCGCATTGTACTTTACGACAAGGTCCTGGACAGCAAGTTTAGCCTGAAGTCCGCCTTGGTCGATAAGACCACTGTATTCTGCAGCCTGCTCTGCGGGAAGGCTGTTAACCCAGGGAAGCATTGTCTCCCAGTTCTCTCTGGAGCCGGCGGCTTTATAAACGGCTGCCACTTGTGCAGCCTGTGCGTTGGCCCGTGTAGTGACGAAGTTATTAACTCCGGCCATGATCAATGTGGCACGATCCTTGCCGACCTTCTCTACAAGAGCGTCGCGGTCAATATCTTCTGGTCTTCCATCTTGAATTGCGTCGTACATAAGAGACTTGGCTTGATCAGGATCAACCCCACCGTCGTTAAGAAGGCGGAGTACCGAGTCACCAACTTCCGACCCGGTAGTGCCCCATAAACTCTCGTCGAATTTAGGAGATTCTTCTTTAGATTTTCCTGCTTCAGGGGCTTCGGCTGCAGGAGATTCAGCGGGGGCCTCAGTAGGCGCTTCAGCAACAGGTGCTTTATCAGCAGGTGCTTCGGGAGAAGGTTCTGCAGGTGCAGGGGCTGCTTTAGGGGCCTCAACAACGGGCTCTACTGGTACTTCAACAGCTGCCGTATCGGCAGAGGGTGCTTTTTTAGAAGGCATTGTATTTTCCTTAATTATAGAGCTAACCTTGTGTTGGACGGCTTGCCGCTGTAGCGGCTGCCTGATGTGCCATTAGGTCTTGTTGCTGCTTCTGTTCAGCCTGTTGCTTAGCTTGTAGCTGCTCCTGCGTGAGGAGAAAGCGAGTAAAGTCTAGGCCACGTTGGTCGAATAAGAACTCCGCAATACCGCTGATGTCCATCTGGCCCCGTACGTCTTCCGGGACTTGGTCAAGGAGCTGAAGGTCATTGATCGCCAACCGGAAAGAATCAAGTTGTCCTTCTCTAGAAAGGCTCTCTGTTCCGGTCGTGATAACAACGTCGAAGTCCTTGCTTAGCTCTTCGCTGTAGTCTTCGATGTCTATCTGCTGAAGGAGCCATTCGGCTTCCCTGCGCTGCCAGGTTAGTGCGAGCTTACTATAAAGACCGCCAAAGGCGCTCTCTAGCTCACGCGTGAATGACCGGATTTCTGCGGCCGTAACGCGTTCTGCGTCCCGTACGCTGCCAGACCCCAAAAGGAAGATCTGAGCGAGCTGGCGTTCCCAGGAACCAATCTGTTCGATTAGTACAGAAAGCTCGGCGCGGTGCCGGAATTCTACTGGGTTGATGTCGCCTTCTTGCCCTGCGTGATATGTACCACGTGCGGAGCGGTTAAGCTCCTCGATGTTAATACCGCTTCCCGGGTTAACCAAGAACTTAATGTCCGCTGCGATGCCGATAAGGTCAATAACAGCTTCTGTGGTAACGTCTAAGTTATGGAACAGGACGGTGTGATCTTCAACAAGACCCCGGGGGTATGTTTCGTCTCTAGCCAGGTTCCAGTTAATGTCAAACACGGGCAACGTTACGTCCGTGTATGTGTCGAGTGTGTCGGACATTATGTGTTTTTCAACGCTCTGTACACCAGCCCAAACGCCGTCCGAAAGTCTTTCGTAGTACGTATAGACGGTGACCTTTCCGTCCGAGGTGTACTTCTCGGGAGAGTAATCGTTGATAAAGTTCTGCATGCTTGGGACGAGGGTGCTGAACTTCTTGACGTCACGAAGACAAACAGAAGTAAGTACGCCACGTGTGTCGCGGGTAACAGCGTAGTCCTTGATGCCGTAAACGGTGCGCTTGTTGTCTGCAAAGCGTCGAATAATGCAGCCACCGGTGATGATGGCGTGCTTAACGGCCTCAATAGCAATAGGGCGGTAGGACGTCAAGTCAAACTCGCGCATGGCGTCGGTGACGACGGCGTTAGTGAGCTTAGAAAGCTGTCCGAGTGCTTTGGCCGTAGCCTGACCGTCATCGCCGGTTGCTCCAAGCTCCGCGCCAATGGCCCGCTTAAACGCGGGTGTAGGGGGCATGCTAAAGAATGGTCGGTCACCGGGGAACATGACGTCTACGATGCGGTTAGCCAAGTGGTTAACTACCCGTGCGCCCATCGCTACGTTTGACCGGATAGTTTCGTGTTGTTTTGTGTTGTCTTCTGGGCTGATGTAAGGAATTGTCCAGAGTGCATATTGCTCGCAGCGGTTTTCGAGGTCGTTCTTTTCCGTCTGCATCTGTCCCCAGGTTGAGGGAAGGTCGAGCTCGGCTAGCTCTTCTAATCGCTGTTCAATAGGCATTACCGTAGTCCTACTGCGCCAGACGCGCCGAGACCGCCGACTTTACCCAGGGGGCTTACCGAGGCGCGGCGTCGAGACGCACGCCTTCTACGGCGGCCTTCTTCTTCTATATTATCGGAGCCGAGTTCAATCTCTGCTCCTGTGTCTTCGCGAGTCTCTCTAAGAGCGGCGGCAGCTTTAGCTGCTTCTTCTTGTTCGCGAATACGTGCTTTTTGGGCCTTTGCGGCCTGCGCCGCTGTTACGACCTGGCCTACGCCAGCAGCTGCCGAGAGACCGATAGCCAGTGATGATAATGCTGCCATCAAAGTTCTCCTACTTTTTTTGACCACGTTACTTGAAAGGGGTTATATCCAAAGCGGGTGAGAATTTTATCCGCTCTGGGGTTTTTAGACAGGGTTGTCATGTTTATTTCTTTACAACCCATTTCTTTGGAGACTTTTTCGAACTCTCTTAGAAGGGCTAGTCCACTGCGGTCCTTAGCGTACCATCCCAATTCCATCATTGTCCTGCCAAATAGGCATAAGTGCTCAACCGGTGTACCAGCAATGAATCCGTTCTTTGTAAACAGGACTATACCACTGGTGAGACACAGGTCTACCATTTCATTTACAACAGAGGGGTCTGCGTTGTTCGAAAAAGCTTCCGCGAACTCGAGTGCTAGGCGCATTACGTGCTCTTTGTGATCTTCGTTACCGTTAACGGCCGTTTCAATATGTACCATCTAACATCCTTATAGCGTCTCCGACATCAATGTGTCCTAGGTCAATATTGAACTCTTTACACAGCAGTCTAGCCATGTCCTGTTTAGCTGTCTCATAGCCAACGTCAAACAGTGTGGAGTCCGAGTTTAGGGGTTTAGATTTACATTGCCACAGTAACGCGCGCAAGGTTTTACGGTCCAGAAGTATGGATCCATCATGTGCGTGTATCGCCACAGTCTTCTCCTTTGGAGTTGTCTGGGTGATTCGCTGGTGTTCTAATACCAGGCTTTAAGGAATCACCCAAAGAAGTAAGGGCTTTCTAGAACCTCGTTCAGGTCGAATCCCATATGCGCTGGGGGAGCGGGGATGTCTATGTCGTGCTTTTCAGTTAGCTGGTCATACAGGTCTTTAAGGATATTGTTTTCTGTATGTAGCTTAACGAACTGTTCACGAATAATACCGTGCCAGTCCTGGACATTACAAGCGTGAACACCGAAGTCATCGTGGATTATAGAGAACGAATCTATGCCACTATCTAGGCCAGCGTTGACGCACATTAACATATGCGTTGCGTCTATGCTGTGTACCAGATTAGGAGAGCTTCCCTGACGCTGTTTGCGTACGTCTAGGCCTTCTAGTGGGGACGTGATGGTAACACGCATCCTGGATCCACCTACGCGGTGACAGATTTGAATCCTCTCCTGTCTGGGAGAAGCTTGGTACATGGGGAACCCAAGAGGTGTCTTGTACGACAGAGGGGCGTTTTCTTTAGCTAGTTCACCAGAAATAGTTTGTAGCCATACCATTGCCTCACGCGCCGCAACTACCACTTCACTAATGCTATCCCACATCAGGGAGCTTAGGTAAATGCAGTGCCGGAACCCGGTGTTGTCCGGGAAGAACCGGCTTTCGTGTCCAGCATACCAAGAGAACAGGCCGGATGTACAGGTTTGTTGGCTGGACCCATAAGGCAACGTCATGACGGGGAGCTTGCTTGCTGCCCGTGGTATGTTATCGTGGCCGTGTGCGACGATGAACTTAATCCAGTTCTCGGCGGCGATTTCCCCGACAGCTTCTGCATCCCTTAGTTTTTGGGTACATACGTCCGCAACATCCTGGTATATATCTGCCGGAACGTCGTTAGGGGATAAGTTAACTGAACGTGCTCCTACTGGGTCTCCCAGCATGGCAGAGAAGTGCTGAAGGCCGTTACACGCGCCGTCAAGTGCGACTGGCAGGTGGCTAATATGATCTTCGCCGTTATTAACGTAGCTAGCGTACTCGAAGCAGAATGCTAGGAACTGATACGGTTTGTCGGCGTTGCCCCATAGGTCTCGATTAGACAGCGGGTCTTCTGCAGCGGCCAAGATCAAGGTGTGGTTTTCTTCGACCCAGTTTACCCTGACGTCGTAAGAACCTTTGTCAAAGCCGAACTTGTTAGCGCCGTGAACCTTAAGCCAGTACGCACCGGTATCCCCGAGAGGCTTACCATCTGCGAACTCTAAACACCCTTTGCCCACGTCGGCGCCTTGCGGGTTAATTCCTGATGTTGTGCAGTACGCACGTCCCCGGAAGTCCATCTGGTACACGAAGTAAAACCGCTCGTGGTCTTTCAGCATGTTTCCTATGCGCATGGACCGTGAAACCCCAAGAACAAGCCCCTGGCGCTCCTTCTCTTTTGTGTGAAGTTCACGTGCTGTGTTGCGCCAGTCGTTAAACGCGCCTACGAGGTGATCAGGGACCTCATCCATTCCAGCGGGAACGGGTGAAGGAGGTATTTCGTACGGTTGGGATGACGGCATACCAACCGTAAGGCCCTTTTCCCAGACCTGTTGCAGGGTTTCCAGAATACGCGTATTAATGCGCCAAGGGGTAGACTGCATGCCGTTTACGCCACGCATAACCTCTTTGAGGTCCGAGTTTACTACCATATCCCGCTGAGCACGTCCGGCAGCACCGTGTCTGAATTTAATCAGTGGTGTTATTTGCCGAAGCTTAGGGAGAATGTATCCACCGGAAGTGAACCCGGTCCAATCGTCCGGCTTAATCAACATTGGCATACGGTCCGGAAGCACAGCTGCAGTAGCCTCATCGCTGCGTTTAATCCAGTCGTGTACTTCGGGGTTAGCCTTAAGAACGATGCGGCTTCTTTTAGCACCTTGACGTACGGTTTCTTTGTAAACCAGGTCCGAGGCGTCCAGTGCCAGGGTAAGAACAATCATTCCTACGCTAGCCCGCATTTCATGTGACCAACTCCGCCACTCTATGTTAGCCTTGCGCATAGAGTGATTAAGAACCCTGTGGCGGTGTCTGTAACTCTCAGAGTTACGTCTGTCTAGGTCGCGTTGTAGTTGGTCGAATAACTCTTTGTTAGCGATCTCAAACTCGGTATAACGAAGCTCGTCTTCTATCTGGCCCCCTACAGAAAATGCTGCAGATGCTAAAGTAACCTCTGAGTGTACTGCAGAGATTAGAGAGGTTAGTGCCATTAGAGACAGCTTGTCGGCGTCCACTGCACTTATGACGGGCGTGTACTTGGTGCGCCGCCGGCCGCCGGGAGAGTTCCCTGCGCAGTAGTGCGAGATATACTCAGACACCTGCGTTAAGTAGTTCTTAAGAAGACGTGCTCCGGATTTAGTACCAGTGTAGTCTCCACGCTCTTTTGCTTTGTGTTCTTGTAGACGGAAACGCTCAAGACCATAGTTGATCATTTTTCGTTCCCAGTCCAGCTCGTCCTGAATATGATCCATGGTGCTACTTCTCAAGTTTTAACGCCGCCCGCCTTCTTTGGGCGCGTTTGTTGCGCGCTAGTCGCTTCTCTTCGTCCGTTTTAAACGTAGGGTGCAGAAACTGGGTCTGAGGATATTGGTGCTTTGTCAGGTATTCAACCAGGCTTTTAAGCCACTCTAGCTGAGTGCCGGAGCGCTTACACGCGGTTGCAACGGTTCTGACCCGGCCTTCCCCACGGTTACAATTCCTGCACAGCACCGCCCGAATAGCTCCTGAGTGGTGGTCGTGGTCAAGGCATGCGTCGGCGGGCTTCATAGTTTGGCCACACAAAGCACATTTTCTACCCTGGGCAAGCATAAGCTTAGCGCGGTACAGGGCGACTTCAGATGTTTTTAGGCGTCTCATTTAACAATCTCCCTAACCCAGTTTTTTACGTCGTTTATGTCGCCCGGCGTACGTTGCATCCAGATTAGCTGAGCCTCGGACCAGAATACGTCTTGCCACGAAACCGACTCACCCGTTTCCCAGTGCGTGTACTCATTAGCCTTGAAAGCATTCATGCAGATACGCAAGCAATCTTTGTCGTTCTCAGCGTCCTGTAACAGTGCGTACGCCAACACGGGACCGCATGCTTTATGTTTATCGTCCATAGTCGCCTTGGGACAACCCTTGATGTTGTCCGCCGTGTCGCCCATGAGAAGCTGGAACCAGAAGAACTTTGTCCCGTATCCCCATGGTTTCTTTCTGACCGAGCCGCTTTTAGACGTACTGACTAGCATGTCGATGTATCCGAACGCGTCGTCTGTTCCGTACAGGACCTCGCCAGAGTCCCAGTCCATGTGAAGGCCAGGGCACATGCGAAGGTCTTTATCTTTTGTGACTATGACACACAGGTCAGGAGTACCGGCGTAATGGTTTCTCCATGCAGCCTCTGCCATACCGTCGTCCGCCTCTGCGTCCTTCCACGCGACACCCTTTACGGTACCTGTATCTAGTGCGGCCATATAAGAACGGACAGACTCGAGGTGGACTGGCTTATCCTCAGAGGAACGATTGCCTTGGTATTCACGTTGTATGGCTACTGAGTACCGGCCGCCTTTGTTTGATCCCTTAGGCGTCATGTGCAAAACAGCGAACTCTGCCCCCGCCTGCCTGCGCCTGTCTTCGATCATAACTCCCGTTCGGTAAATAATTCCATCGAGGTCCGCGTCTTCGTCTGGACGTTCATACGACGCCATATACGCAAGGAAGTCGGCGTCAATATGAGCCGTACGTCCCGGTACCGTGTCCGGGTACACAGGGTCGTCTTCCCCGCTTTGTGGTGCGGCGTCCAAGGCCGCTACCTTAATGGACTCTAGTGTTAAGGACACATTAGTACTCCTCTGCGGTACGTGGGTGGGCCACAACGACCCACCCCGGGGTGATTACAGTCCAAGCTCGTCGAACTCGTCGACGTCTTCTGTTACTTCTGTTACCGCTTCTGCTTCCTCGGCTACGGCAGGTGATTCCGACAGCTCTTCTCCGAGGGTGTCAACTCCGTTAAGCATGTCTTCAATCGGGGAGCCTGCGAAGTTTTTAGCACCGAGAATAATGTTCTGCAAGAAGTTACGCGAGAACGTTTTCGTTTCCCCGTTTACTTCCCGCGTGTACTCCCCTTCGATAAAGATCGATCCCCAGAGGTCTGGAGTAGGGTTGTCCCACAAGAACAGTTGGAAGTCGTTAACCGGCTCACGTACGGCCAACGGGCGGACTTCGCCGGTGTCTTCTCCGTCTTCGTCCAATACTGGTGCAACAGGTGCGCCAATTGAGTACCACTCAATGTTGTCAAAGATCCGGTAGTCTTTACGCTGTGCGTCCGTTTTTGCAGACTCAAGGCGATTTTCATACTTCGATACTTCCGACTTTTTTATGGTGATGTACTCACCGTTTTCGTCTTTGGTGCGCCATACAACGGACACCAACCATGCTTTAGTACCGATCATCTGCGCGGCGTGCGTGATAGAATTGTCCCCGCCACGCAGCAGATTAAACATCTTGAAGAAGCCTGCCTTGGGGTGGTAAGATAACTTTTTGGTGACGGACCTCATAGGTACAGAAATCTTTCCGTCTTCCCCTTCAGTAATAGTGCGTTTTCCGAGGAATTCGAAGGTCATGCGGGCCTGTGGCTCGTCCGGCTTTTGCTTGCCGGCGTACATACCACCGTCTTGCACTCCGAGCTCTACGTAAGAGATCATGCGGATTGGGTGGCGACCCATAGGGATGCGACGAGGGGTGAAGGAACCGCCGCTAGCGGCAGGAACCGACTGGTCAACAACGCTTTTTGAGTCAAGAGCTGCTGCGATATCGTTAGTATTCAGTGCCATGTGGTTTATCCTTGGTAAAGTTCGTATTCGATTGCTTCTTCTGCGTCCTGGACGGCCTGGTGACCGAACAGAGCCAAGAGATCTTCCCGGCCTACGGAACGCGTTTCTCCCGGCTCGTAGAACTCTACGTCTGCACTAACAGTGGTTACTGTTGGTAAGTCCACATAGCGACCGCCGAGGTAGGCGTCGTCTGAGACGGACTCCCATATTGTGCTGTAGTCAGTAATTTCGAACTCCATTGTGGTCTCCCATTTAGCTAACTGGGTGAAGGTTGTTCATATCTTTCCCCATCTCGAAGTCAACGGGAAAGGGGACAGTTATGTTCATCCCGTACGTATCGTTGTAGTACTGCGGAATGCTTTCCATTACTACTTTAAGATCGTCGGCCATTTGTACGGCCAACTCAGCAGAGGCGCAGTCGGCCCAGATACTGTCGTGCACGGTGTTTATTAGTACTGCCTTCGGGTCGTACATGCCAGTACCGTAAAAGTCCTTGGAGATCATCTGCCGAATGGCGAGACCAACAACACACTGTACGAACTCGCCTCCCGTTCCCTGCACCGGATAGTTACGAATTTCCGGCGGGCTAAACGTATCAGATATTCCTCGACGTTTAAGGAACTCCGGGGCGTCATATGAGCGCCAAGAGTACCTAGTTCCGGTAGGTACGATGTGGTAACCGCGACGATAAACGCCGTAACTACCAGTATCACGTAGGGCCCGTATTGGCTTGGCAGTTGTAACGATGTCTTCTTCGACGCGTTTGTAGTAGGCCTCCACTTCGGGATACAGAGCCTCTTCGGACTTAATCAGAGATTCGACCTCTTCCATGTCCATACCGGTAGATTCAGAAATAGTCTTGGCGCCGGCGTGGTAAGCACGTTGGAACGAGAATATTTTGGCTTGTTGCCGGTAGACCTTCCACTCCTTATACTTAGGACTGTTTTCGTTCTTACACCAATCTAGGGCTTCCTCATACGTGCAACCACGTACTGTTGCAACGCGCTTACAGTGGAAGTCTACACGGTTCCTAAGGTCGGAACACAGGTTCTTGTCGCCCGTTAGGACGCCCTGCACGACAACCTCTAGCTGGCTGTAGTCTGCCTCAACAACCGCTCCGTCATGGAAACGGCTGTTAAACATTTGTTTAACCTCCGATTTATCTCCCCTAGGAAGGTTCTGAAGGTTAGGGTCTGAGGAAGACAACCGGCCAGTTACTGTGCTTGTATGGTTAAGCTTGTGGTGGATTAACGTGGTTTTTGGGTCAACGCAAGTAAGCATTCCTTTCAGATTACCGGACTTGGGGTCCCGGACAACCAAGTAGGTGCCGATCTCCTTGGTCAGCGCCGAGAACCTGCCAAGAACTTCGAGGAACGGCACGCCGCCCCGGCGGGACAGTGCGTCCACGATGTCCGAGCCGGTACCGTACTGAGGGTTACCGCGCGCGTCCGTCAGGGAGCCTTGCCACTTGGGGTCAGGCTTGGTGTAGCCCTTGAAGTCGAAGACGAGGTCCTCGTAGCGAGTTTTGTACTCGCCCTTAACTGTGACGTTCTTGGTCTTGATGTCCCCCAGGCGCTTACCGCCCTTGTAGGTATCAAGCACCATGCTGTCGACCAAGTCCTTAGGGTTCGTGGGTACGCCGTAAACGAGGGGCCATTTCTCGACTTCGTTCTTGCGTGCCCAGCTTCCGTCCTTGTCCTTGTAGCGCATCTGTTTCTTGTACTTGATGGCGCCACCGAAGATCAGGGCGGACTTGTGTGCGTTAGAGTTCCAGTTGAACGTTAGCTCTGGCGGCAGCTTCGGGATGAAGCTGTGCAGCTTCTCCGTGGCAACCTCTAGAGAGGCCTTTTGTTTGGCCAGGTATTCTTTGGCGAATGTCGTGTTTACGTTAAGTCCGTAGAACTCCATGAACGTAGTGCCCAGAAGGCCGTCCATGCGGTCATCTATAACCTGCGTCATGCCCATGTCTTCTGCACGTTTGATCTGGTCGAGGTAGATTTCTTCCGTCTTTCCGATGTCACCACCGTTGCGGCCTTCTTCTACTGTGCCGACCAAGTAATCGATCAAAAGGTCTTTCGGGATATCCGGCGTATTGATACCGTCTTCCCACATGGCCTTGATGATGTCAATCTTCGGCTCTCCGCCCAGGGCAGTGATCATGGCATTAAGGGATGCCATATGCCACTTAGGGTGCTGAGCCCGGAGTAAATATTCTGCATATTGGCAACAGAAGATTTTTCCGCCGCGCTTAAGGAACCGCTCCAGGTCCGTGTTAGTCCTAGACAGCTCCCATAGGATGTCGAACTTCACGTTTACTCCAACAAGAACGTCAACGTTGTCTGGTATCGACGTGAAGCTACTCCTGGACGTTGTCTCGTCCATGTAGCGGTAGGACGCGTGAGCGTCCCCCTCTATCTTCCAGCCCTCTGCAACGACATAGTTTTCGTCGATAAACGGATTGGCCTTACGCTTGTAGCGTTTGGTCGTGGTGGTTTCTAGATCGAAGATCATGTAGGTCACAGCTATGCCCCTTTACTTGATTGATCCACCTAGCCAATTCTTCGATGTCGGCAGTTACGCCGTTGGCGAACTGGTACATTACGTCCCAGCGGTCAGTAGTGTTATCCAGAAGGATGTACCCCGTTTTATCTTGACCTAAATGGTACCCGAGTTCAAGGTGGCCGCTTTTTCCGGCGGGGAGCGCCAATACCATAATAGGGCACTGGTCGATGTAATATTTATCGAACTCGTATACATTCCGGGACGCGGGTGCCTGCAGCGCCTGCCTGTAAGTTAAACCCATGCTCTGGTAGTACGTCTTCCAGTGGTCGTCAGCTTCAGGCCCAGCGGCGTGCCAGTCCGAGAACACCCGGAGACCCGTCTCCTTCTTCAAAAGATTGTGTATTTCCATAATGTCTGGGTTCCGTAGAGAGCCAGCTAGGTAGATATCGTACATGTCTATTACCTTTCGGAGAATTTAGTGATGCAACTAGATTGTTTCTCAATCTGGTCGTAACTCGCTTGTTTCTCGATACGTAACTGCAGAATTGCTAAAGCGCGCCACGCTACTGCAGCGTAGTCGTCGACCTTATCGTGCTCCAGGGCATCTATGAAGTGACGAAGCATGCTGTCACCGTGGTCACTGCTTATTGAACGGTCCCAGAACATCCCGTCCTGCCCGTACTGCTTTGCGCCCTCGTAGCTACGGTTGGAAACGGCAGCCAGCGCGTCGGGGAAGTACCGGAAAAGACCCCGGTCAATGGGGTACGTTTTCCTTTCATGTGCGTCGATGGGTAGTGCCATTGTGCTTCCTTACTTAATATGACCGAGCTGTATTACCAGGCTGTCGAAGATAGGTGTGCGACGGTCGTCAGAGCGTTCGACGTATGCGAACATGACCTGCGCCGGGTAACCATCGTACCCGGAGATACCAGAGTAGTCAGAGCCGATACGATCATCGCCGAAGAAAGCTCCGTTAACAACCAGCTGGTCGTTGTTAAATCGGCACACGTTATGTTTGTCGCCCATACGGAACAGGTGGATGTACTCCTTAACCTGATTGGTCCGCTTGGCCACGTGCTTGCGCATTCCGGCAGCAGATGTAGCGACACCTACGCCGTGTTCGTATAGAACCTTGGCGCCGTAGATATTGTGGATGTGGTGTGATCCTTCAGGGATGAAGAAGCTAGCCCGAATTCCGTAAGCTTCCGTCAGCATACGCACTGAGTGGTATAATGGCCAAGACAAATGCTCGCGACCGGGCATAAACATGTTAAGGCCGTGGTCGTCGTGGTCGTGGTTACCGGTGATCATAACAACGTCCAGCTCTGCGTCGAACTTAGCCAGCTGTTTGATGACTCGGTTGAACAGAGTGTCGATAGACATTTCAATCTGCTGTGCCGTGCCGATGTCGCAGCCACGTCCGGAGTTCGCGTGCTTTTTGTCGCTCTCTATAACGTCACCAAGAACGGCCAATATGATCTTCTCGATCTCGTACCCTTGGTGCTGGTAAGATAATATACGGTTCATTGATACTTCAATCCACTCGTCGACGCGGCGTAAAGCGATTTGGCTGTCGTAACCGTCCATCAACTTACCGAGTTGAAGGTCCGAGAACAACAGTTCTATAGTTATCTTCTTGCCGCCGGTTACCTTCGGTATAAAGGTGGCCTCGTTGTTAAGCTCCAGAGAGTTAATGGCCTGTGCGATGCTGGTCAGAACTTCCGACTTCGAGATCGCTGCGTCCGTCAGGTTACGAAGGTCCCGGCGAAGCGCGTTGTTGTTGTTCTGTTGCAGGCGGAGCTTACGAGAGACCTCGAAGTTATCCATATAGTCCTGAACAGGTTCTTCGTCCCCAGCGTTAACCCACGTTTGTAGGTTCTGCCGTGTTACTCGGCTGTTATCTGGGAATTCCTTGCTCATGATGCGGGCCGCCTCCGTGAGGTTACCGCCCACGGCAGTGACGTAATCACCGATCTGCTCGGTGGTCCACTCTGATCTTTTACCCACCAGGGTTACTCCTGTGTAAATTCTGTTGAGTCGATGTAGCGTGCTACCTCCGGGAGGAACTGCACCGTGGCCCGGGGGTCACCGCGCTCGCCTTCCCGGCGTAGCTTGTTCTTCGGAAGGCTTAAGTAGCGTAATGACTGCAAAGTCGGGTCTGGAGATACGCCGATCATCAACTGGAAGTCGGCCGTTCCCTGCTTACCTGATTTACTGTCCTTCAACATTCCAAGTGCGGGGAACATTTCTCCTTCCCCGTCTGCCGAAATCTGAGAAGTAGCAAGTCCGATGTGGTTATGTTTAACCGCGCACTCGCGAGCCCACTTGTACATTTCCTCTAAAGCGAGGTCCGGCCTGGACATGTGTCCAAAGCCTTTTATGTTGTCGAGCATGTCGTAGATAACAACCTCGGCGTCGTGCGCCTCAATTATGCTCTCTATGCGGGGTGCGGACATACCATGGATGTCAATCACCCTGATCTTGTCTTTACGGCCCATCAGCTTATCGTATGCGGGCTCAAGTTTGCCTGCACGGTTAAGAGATACCAGCTGGGACCGTGTAAGGTCTAACGCTGCCTGATAGATACGGGGCACGATACGCCGCCCTACTGACTCGTTGTTGAGCCAGACGACATTTCTGTGCGCGGGTATCTGAGTGGCTATGTGTGTAACCTCTGAAGCGATAAACGATGTTTTCCCGGTATCTGGGCGACCGGCAATGATGCCGAAGTCCCCTGCGCGGAGTCCGCGCATTGCTTTACGAAGACAGGACAGGCGCCAGTTATAGCCGCCCTCATCATCGTCTTCCTTTAGGATTGTGCCAACTCCTTCGTCGACCCAATCCTCCTGGGATTTACCGGCGTTCTTTTTGAAAGTGTCCAATACGCGCGCGATCTCGAAGCCGATATTTTCAACTTCGCCATCGGCGTACTTATCGTTAATCCTGGTCACCTCGTTGGACATGATAGCATTCGCTATTTCCGTCTCTAGGGCGGCCTCTTCTGATTCTGTGACCTCGCCCCGGGCGGCAGCCTTAATGGCTACCATACGGGCCGCTAGGGACTCCTCAGGCACGGCTGCGTTCCAGGATGCCATACGGGGGATGAACATCTGCCAGTCGATCGACTTGTGCTCCGGGAACAGCGTGTAGTACCGATCAAAGTCGGCAAGAATCTTGTACGTGCCCTCCGTAACGATGGACCGGTCCAACTGACGGAAGTACTTCGAGTGCTTCTTACGGTGCTTTAGGAGTCTCAGCATCGAAACGTCAAAGCTGTAGATGCTCATTGATTGCCTCCAGGTCCAGGAGTTTCGGGTCCAGCTCCGAATAAACCGAGCGGGCGTTAATTCCAACGGCGCTAAGTTGTCTTAGCATCGTACGCCGGGCATCCTGCCCAGCCTCGTCAGAATCCATCCACACGACAACGTCGTCGTACGGTGATTTGGCGATCTCCGCGATAGGTGCGTCCATTAAGTTGGTTCCGAGTAAACTGAACGCTGTGGTGCCTGTCTTAGCGATGCGGCAAGCGCTCATAATGTCCTCTGTGAGAACTACAGTGCTGCTGTTACCGCGCTTCTGGAGGTCTGTCCGGAACATAGGCCTTGGTCCTGACCAGATTTGGTTGAGGTATTTGGGCTTGACGAAAGGCTCGACACTTCGTGCTTGAACAGCTGCGAGAATATTTCGTCGGTTATAGACTGGGAGAACCACTCGCCGAAGCTCTGGAGACCAGCCGATTCTGTGCTCTTGGATATCATGGTAGTTTAATCCTGCTTTGCTGAGCCAAAGAAGGCCCGGTACGGGTATGTTCGGGGTGAAGTCCTGGGGTAAAGTAGGCTCAGTGGCCTCGAAGTCTTGAGCCGCTCTGAGGAGCTCTCTGCGCTCCTGCGGCGTCATTGCGGGTGCAAGTGCCGCCGCTGCTTCCTTGCATCGGAAACACAGACGGACGTATCGATTTCCCTTGTTCGTGATTGAACAGGTCTTTTTGCCGCCGCAGGAAGGGCAATTTACCCGCATGGAGTGCGACACGGGTAGCGATTTAGCAAGCTCATCCCAGTCCATGTCTCTTCTTCCTTCCGAATTTTAAACTACTTGGAATTGCTCTTCGAAGTACTCAGAGTCGCAGATCAGGATGTCGTCCGCTACCAATACCGCGTACTCTCCGATCTCTACCAGCAAAGGCTCTCCGTCGTCGAATCTGAGCTGAAAGACGCCGGGGTCAGACGTTGCATACACGTCTGATTGGGTAAGAAACGCCAGGGCGTCCAGGTCGGCGTCCGTGACTTTGACGAACAGGGTCGCTTTTTTGGTAACGCATTTTTGGATGTTCATGGTTCTGTTCCTCATATAGACGTTACAAATGCGCGCTTCCCTTGAAGGGAAAACACTGTGTCGGCTGGGGTTGTGGGCGCAATGCCCGCTACGGTAAGAGGGCACACTGGTTCGGGTTCTCTTAGTTCTTCGATCGAGATAGTATCGGACTGCTCGAGTACGTCTTCAGGACAGCGCCCGAATAGTTCGTCGTAGAGCGCGATCTCTTCCTCAACGCTGATATCGTTTTGTTCGTCACAGAGGTCGAGTTCGAGCGCCCATGCCATTGGGGCTCTGTTGGTCATTTTTCCACCTTTCGGCTGGGGGTTAATGGAGGCTGGGGGTGCGCCAGACGGCTTCGGGCGCCGGCTCCGGGCGTATGCTGGTCATCCCGGGGCGCGGTTCTGGACGTACGGTGTCCGGCCCCGCGTGTTCGACAGCCGGTCGCGGGCACGTGGCCTGCGTTTTATGCGTCGTCTGTGTATTCTGTGCGTAAGGTATGTAAGGTGTGTACAGTGTGTACAGTGCGATGCACACTACGGCGATGACCAGTGCGCATAGCACCGGCACCGCTTTGTGCGCTACATTGTAAGATTTCATCATAGCGTCCTCGTGGTTTTGGTTAGAAGGACCAGGTCAGGCCGATGGACGCCGAAGTGCTCGACGAGCTACTTGAGCTAAAGGTCGAGTGTACCTTACCCCATGTCGTCAGGGTTTCACCGGAACCGCCGCCGCCGTGTTCACGGTGCGTGATTTCTCCGCGCAGAGACCAATCGTCGGTAAGGGCGTATTCCGCACCAAGTGTCGTTGCTATGCCGTTTACCGTGTACTCTTGGGTACCTGAATGAACCGTGTTCGTGACGAAAGAGTAACGCTGGGACATAGTACCCCGAGAAACTCCGGCACCTGCAAACAAAGTCCACTTATCTTTTGGAGCGTAAAACAGCATCAACTTAGCGTCCATCGCCTGCTTGATATCCATTCGGCCGTGATTATAACCCTCATCAATCACGTTATGACCGTCTCCCGCTTTAAAGATGGTATAAGATAACTCTACGCCGATTGAGGTATTTTTGGTAATAGAGAACCCACGGGTACCCACGTAAGCGGTAGTAGCCACCTCACCAAACTTCAATTTGTCTTTTGATAACCTAGCAGACCGGGGGCTTTCAGCCGTTGTAATATAGGTACCCTCTGAAGAATCTTTCCCGACGGAGCCGCCAAAGTACAGGCCGTCGGCAGAAGCAGCCGACGCCGAGACAGATACAGCAGCTGCGAGTACAATTGCTTTCATAGTCATGGTATCTTCCTTTAGTTGATTACTAGGTAGCCGTTGATATGATAACTTCGCACCACAGCATGTACCGGGTGTTGAGCATAAAGACGTACACCCGGTCCGCAATAGTTGTGATTATATTAGGATCGTACGATAGTACCTCGTGGCGGCCTTTCGCCAGGAAGTACGCCAGGTAGTCCGGCGTCATGCACTGTCGTACTTCCATGAGTACCTCCTTTATTTTAAGAAATCTTCTAACGCGCTTTCAACGTGGTCGTTCGATAGAACCTGTCCGGCAAAAAGCACGTACCCTTGCGTTTCCCCTTGCACAACGTGCAGGCGAACTTCCGGAGCCTCGTCTAGGCAGAACTTGTTTTGGAACAGGTTAGCAGTGTTGAGGGCAGTTCTTTTCCTGATGAATATTGCGGGCGAGTCGTCTTTCATGACGGAGGTTCCTTACTGCTGCTGTGTTACGGTTTAGTGCTAGTAAGGCGCGAACCTGCGGGAATCAAAGTGCGCGACTAACAAGCACTAAAGCTTGCGACCGGATGTTTCACCTCGTATCGAGATTTACTTACCGGTCCGTCCGCTCTCCGAGATGCAAGCATGCAAATCCTCCACGGGCCCTGACTACACAGGTTTCTTAAGATGCTTCCGGCTGCTGCCCTAGGACTTGCCTGTCTGCTATGTTTAGAACTTGATTTAGAACGTAGTGCGTACCGATGTGCTTGTCAACAACTATTTTAGTTTTGTTTGAGTTTTATTTCATCCTTTGTACAGCATGTACGCGCCACAACCGACGAACAGAGATATGAAGATGAACTCCTGCGCGGGCTGAGGCACAAGTACAGCGAACCCGATTAGCCCTAAGAACGCTGTGTTCTCTGTCATGGTGATCCTCCTGGTGCGTGGCGAAATAATACGGATACTGGTTAGGTATCCGTAGTTATGTTATTCTGGGGTTACGGGCAGCGTATCGCTATTACGAACAGGATCGCGGCGAATATCCAGAAGTAAATCATTGTGTTTTCCTTTGTGTACTACTTTTTGTACTACGCTGTGTAGTCCTTATCCGGCGCGTTATTTCTTGTTCAGGCGTCCTTTGATAGTATATGCTGCCTTGTTAGCCATAACCTTAAGGCACTTAAATATAGCAACTGGCCATGTGGCACCAGTACGTACGGCAATTCCTATGTTACGATCTTGTATTAGCGTATAGATCGCTACGACGGCTGCGACTGCGACATAGAACTCGATAGCTGTGTTTAGCATTGTGCTTATCCTATATGTTTGTGTAAGTATGTGTTAGTTTGTGTGTTGCATTGTTATGTACTACGTAGCACTCTGTGAACTGGTTGTCAAGTACCTATAGTATATAATACTATGTACTTACTTCATATGTAATACATACTTAATACATACGTACTACATACTTATATAACTTCTATCTACGAGAGTTAGTAACTCTCTTCGATAGGATATCGAGTACTTACGTACCTAAGACAGATACGGTATTCCTAGAATGCATAGCTCTGTGCATGATATGCATAGCTAGTACGTGTGTGTACGTGTATGTGTACGTGTCTGTGTGTCTATGTATCTTATACAAGGCATTAAGCATCTGAGCCTTGTTTCGTGTAACTTTAGTGTACGTTCGTATGTGCACTGTACTGTGAATGTGCTGTCTGTAATGAAGGTACTGTATGTACCGTTTGTACTGTCTGTACTGACTGTACTGTACATGTTAGTTATGGCACAAAAGATAGATTGTCCGCACGTGCCCCACATGAGCCCCGGTTGTACAGTGCACCCGTGTGTACCCCTGAATACATAAATACCCCTCAGAGGCCCGGAGAGGCTCACTGAGAGGCATCTTTGAAATAGGGGTGTGGGGTGTACCCCAGGTACGAGTTCGCCGTGTACGGGCTTCCTAGAGGCTGTCAGCACCAGGATGGATATATACACTAGGTATTCCTGGTTCTGGACTTCTAAGGGGCCATGGGGGAACTTCGTGGTCGGGAATGTATAGATGCCCGCTCACAAAAATGTATCGTTTTTTACGATTTTTTACAAATTTTTACAAATTTTACGATTTTTGTGATTTTTCCGTCCTTTTTATGGCCGCGCCAACTTTGGATCGTGAGGGCTACGCGGAGCGTGCCCTCTAATCGCGGAGTGCTATCTATTAGCACGGCGGTCTAACGTGGTTCCGCTCATATTGTTCCGCTCGATCCCAGATTTACGCTCGTAAGAACGCATAGCACCGAGGCCAAGCATACCAAGAAGTACAGGCATCATCTGAGACAAGTCCGGTACCGGTAACAAGCCGAGATTGATCGGCAAATCAGCTGCGATAGCTATAACTTGTAAAAATGGGTACACAAGGAACGTCCATGCGAACGCGAGTCCGCATACCCACCCGATAAACGGGCGCCACCCGGCGACGAATAAAGACCCGTGCTGGGCTTCCTGGGTGTTAACGGCGATCTGTGCGAGTTCGCCGGATTTCTGTAGCTCCAGGACCCTGAGTTTAGCGGACATCCGCTCGTCGTCAGATGTAAAAAGCTCGTCTATGAGCTTAAATAGTCCTAAAGCGATTGGCCCGGCAGTGCCGAGTAAAGCGGGAATTGCCATTGGGTATCCTTTCTATGACGTATCTGCGACGAATCTATGACGTACTACCCGTAAGGCCTTTAAGGAACGTACGGGCATGCTTAGCCAAGCGGTCGTCGATGCGGACCCTGCCGCCCCACCGCTTGCCGCTGTCGCCGTTAACGATATCGCGGGCAGCCTTGAAGTCCTCCGATGTTTTGATCATACTAAGGGATCGTCCACGCCGGAACAGACCGTCACGCATACCTACGAACATGATGTCCAGGGCATTGTCCCAGTCTAGTGCCAAATCCGGGTTCTCCGTAAGAGGCTTGCCGAGCAAACGTTCGAATGTTAGGTAATTACCGTACCACGTGATCTGCACTAAGCCACGACCGTAGTACGACTGGCCGTACGGACCCGTAGGAAGCGCGTAGTTCCGCTTAATGAGACCTCGTCTGAAGATCGACGCTACGGCGCGCTGAGCCGCTGCATCTGAGTACCTAGGTCCGTACTTACGGGCGCCTTCGCGAATAGGCTGCATCCAGTTAGCTGTCTCGTGCTTGGCAGTAGCCAGTATGTACGCGGTGTGCTCGGGGGTGTATCCCCATTTATCGGCGTACTGTATGATTCTATTTAAACCGTTAACTTGGTGCTGGTTTAACTGGCCCCCAAACATAGGCCGTACCACGTCGAAAAAATACTTGCCGTAATCCATGTCAGCGGACCCTTTTGTTATTGTGCTACGCACGCTTCGTATAAGCGTCGTACACGGGGGTTACATGATTATTGGGGTAGCACACCCAGACCACCCTAAAGGCCGTACATGGCGCTCTTAGGCGGTCTGGGGATGTACTAGGTACTGAAGTACTCGTTAAGTATTCTACTAAGTACTCTATTAAGTATTATACGAAGGTTACGTAACGATAAACGTTGGGCCTTCGGACATTGTGTCTACTTCTACGGAAACACGCGCACGCGAAGCCGGAGACTGTACCCACAGATTTTTAGTCGCGTCGTCGTCGAAAACGAACGTAGCAGGGTTACCTGCTGCAACAGCCTGGCCCGCAGTTGTACTTGCAACGGGGTCCGTTGAACCGGACTCAAAGCGGGTAGCTGTACCAGCGCGAACAACGACAGAAGATACGTCTTTGCCGTTAAGAACTTGCCCAGAAGCGAACAGGTCCGTCCAGTCGACTGCCGCAGACGAAGAAGCTACGGAGGTATAGTATTTAGCCATGATATTTTCCTTTCAGGGCATTTTAATTAGGTTGACAGGTTAGAGTCAAGGTCGTGATCTTAACGTTACCAGGTTAGTTCGTATATTACTAAACCCTCGTTAATATTCTTACTTTTCGAAGGGTACAAGGGTAACTGTATGTTTAGGCAGATGTGCGTACAGCCAACCAGCAGCTAGAATCATTGGCTCCGTCGAGTCGGTAAACATGACCGCGAACCCAAACTCCTTCTGGGAGACCAGAAACACATGCGCCTACGTTATCAGAAAATCCGTGACCAAAGCGGCCGCGTTCGTCACCTACGTTACTAATTCCAACCCAATTAGGGCTGAAGATGCCAGGATCATCGTGGATATTCATCTGGAACTGTACCCCGTAATAACACGGGCTTGTGACGTAAGACTTAAAGTTATACGCAGAAAAGGCTGCTCTGCCATCTGAACCAACCTGTACAGGGTCCGTAGAGCTGTCTGCAACTTTTACCTGGCGTCGGGTGAATTGACGTTGTGAGTACATATCCGTTTTTCCTTTCAAGGCGGTTTAATTAGGTTGACATGTGCGTAGTCAGTACAGTAATCTTGAAGTGCCCAGGTTCATTCGTATAACTGGTCGGCTGAGAGTACGATCGGACCCTAACATAGCTTCCAGGGATCAGATCAGCCACGGTAATACACGCAGGCTTGTTTTCTGGTACATTACTTACGTACGTACCGGGAACAGAAGCCCACTCCGACCTGTCGTCGGGGGCGTGGTGGTTAATACAAGTCTCTAGCTCGATTTCGTACGTAGATGTCTTGTGGAACTGGCTAGTAACGACCATTACGCGGCCGTCGTTTCCTACAAAGTGTGGTCTGGTCCAGGAGTCTATTCCCTTGGTAGGTGAGGTATACGTAGTATAAGACACACGATTCAAGTCAGGCCAGGCATTATTGTGGCTAGAGTACAAGCTATAGGTGATCGTGCTGTCTTCTGAGCCCTGGCTTTCGTAAACACTAAATCGTACTCTAGAACCCGGCACCAGGCCATCTACATTCATGTAAACATGCCCAGTAGGCGCACTAGGGTCGACTAGCCACTGAACCGGGGTCCACTCTAGCTCGTAATCATTAAACATTGGACCGTTAAGTACCTCTGCCTGTGCCCTAAGCTTGGAAACCGATCCTGTAATCTTTATAGCAACGCCGACATTTCCTGACCTGCCTACGGTGACGGGTTCAGAGGTACGTGGGTTGTCCGGAGTGATATTACCGGGTATAGCTTGGAGTACAAGTGACATTATTTTCTCCTGGATATGTCTTGGTAAAGTGTGAACCGGCTGCCCCGAAAAGAGCAGCCGGGTAAATTATTTATACAGGTACTACAGTAGGAACGCCCGAGGGATTTTCACCGCCTCCACCGCTGCCGCCGCTGTTACCACCACCGCCGTTACCGCCACCTGCACCCCCGGCGTCGGAACGCAGGGATACCCGGATACCCGCTGCTACAGACTCCGCAGATACGTGCGCGTCCCTAAGGCATAACCGCACTTCGGAGCGCGGCGGGAGTCCTTTTAAGGAAAAAGATGCACTTCTTGGGTAGTTAGCAACTACCGTGCCAGTCCCGGGGATGGGTACCCACTCGGCATTTAAAGGCTGCGCTATACTCATCTGCATGTACGCGTAAAACGTGTCTACCTCTCCTATAAAGCTATGCGCAGTAGCCAAAACGTTACCAGAAGGACCTACGGTAATACTACCAGACTCCCAGATGTGATCACCTGTTGGGAATTCCTGTGAGTAATCATAGACTACTTCTGAAATTAGATCATCCATTGTATACTCTCCTTACGCGCCGTGGGACCCGGTTTTGGATACCCACTGGCCTGGGTCTGCTACAGGAAGAGGGTTCTTGGACTGGTTAACCTGTACGGTACCCTTTATTGAAACAGGCACGTTTTCTTCGCCCTGGCTTCCGGTACGGACGCCAACATTAACGTAGCTACGACGTCCATCCCAGCGGTTCATTACAAGCCGGACCCAGGTTCCGTGCGCAAAACCTGTAAAGGACATACCTACGCCGTCCTTGATGTGCATTTCGATACGACCTAAATCGTCACTGGCGTGCCAGAACGACCGAGTCGGATCATTGATGCTGCGGTAGTGAGCCCAGCCCCACTGAGGTGCGTCTGAGCCTGAGCCGTTGGTGCAGTTAATTTGGATGGTAAATCCTACGGTATCGTTACGGTCGTGGCCGCTACCGGCGGACAAGGATACCGCTAGGTTTCCGTCTCGTTGTACGCGGACCGGCGTGGTATATACGTCGCCCCCACGGACGCCGTCTCTCCAGAATACCCGTTGTGTTTGTACTAGTGCTTGTGCCATTTTATATACCTTTAGCCTTCAGAAATCATGGAAACAGTTACTTTAGCGACCTCGGCGGTCAGCTTAGTAACAACGTACCGGACGAATACACCGGGCGTAAGGCCGCGTACAATAAGTCCTGCTGGGTCTGATTCCGTTGCACCAGTAATTTCGGTTGCGGGGATTTTTACACCGGGGTCAGTGCTGCCTACGTACATATTCATATGCATATCGAGGGTATTAACGTTCTTATAGGTATGCGTAATCACCGTAACGGTACCAGATGGGCCTACGTACACACCGCCGGTTGGAATGTACGGTTTATCGGCCGTCACCTGGTCGTACCGTACTTCTTCTGTTAGTTCAGCCATTATTATTTCCTTGTAGGTTATGGTTATAGATTATGTTCGTAGTTAGTTAGATCGGCTTTCCGAAACCGGTCCTGATATTTATTCTGACCTCTCCGTCTGAGCCGGAGTACTGGATGTCAGACAATACGGCACGAACGCGTGTGCCGGGCAATAGGTCTTTTGCGACGAACGTTTCTGGTGTTGACGGAGTAACGTTATCGGAACTCATTCCTGGAATGACAGACCAGCCGTGAGGAATGTTGACGTCACCGGGCTTGAACAGCACGTTCTTCTGGAACATGATGTCAAAGCTGTTGACCTGTTTGAAGTCGGTTGTGGTCAAGACGGCCGTACCGTCCTCTCCAACAACAAGTGTGTCGGTTGTGTACGAACTATCGCCATCTCCCACAACAGCGGAGAGAATAGCCCCAGCGTGGCCGCCGTACAGCCCCGAGTACTCAGGATTAGTTCTGACTGCTACAGTAACTTCCGCGCTCTCGTCCCCGTTCTCGGGGACCACATCCGTAATTACGCCCCGAACGTACGCTCCCGGGATCATTTCTCGTGTAGTGTACATAGGGGGGAAGTCGGCGGTATGGTCAACTTCCCATAGGGTTCCCCACTTAAGATCGTAAGGCCCCGGCGGGCCGTCTTCTCCCGGGGTTACCAAGTGCGCCTCAATACGGACGCGCTGGGATCTTACATTTACGGCACCTAGGGTAATTAGACTCACTGCCCCGTCGTTTCCGACGAGGAGTGGTTCAGTAAAAACGGGCGAGAAGTCCTCGCCCGGTTCCAGTACGGATGTTATAGAATCGTGGTTCATATCGCTCTCCTGTTCGCTTTCTTGTTAGATAACCTGTTAGATAGCCTATTAGATAGTAGGTGTAATACCCATAGTCATAAAGGTACTACCTTTCTCAATAACCACAGTTCTTACATTACCGGTCCAGTTTCGGCTACCGCTGTACCCACCCATTGAGTTCGAGTGCAGACGATAGCCTTGCATGCGAACCCTGTACTTAGCCCCGGATTTGAAGTGGACTACTGTAGCGAACGTACGTCGAATAAGCGCGTACGGTTGTGACGAGGTCACCTCAGGCCTCTCATGCTGCCCTTGTAGTAGCTGAGTACGGATGTCGTGATAGAGCTTAGGTCCAGGCACGTCTTTCCAGTCCGCAGTACCTATCTTCTCTTGTACTAAGCCTTCGAGAAGCAGGTAAGCTTTAGGGTTAACCTCAGCCGCCATGATGTCCGCTGTCTGGAACCCAACACCTACGTCAAGATCAAGAGATGCCGTAAAGTTAGTCTCGGCAGTGATCTCATCTCCAGCCGTGTTCACAGAGAACTCCGGGGGTAGGATCTGGGCTTCCCACGTCACACTAACAGGCGTAGGTGCGACAGGGGCTGTAGTAGTACCGAAGTTAGCCGTAGCGGCTGTCATCGTCGAGCTGTTGTTGGTAGCATTACTATGCCTAAGCTGCTGTAACTTCGAGTTCGTCAGAAGCACAGACTTGTACGCCGGAGAGAACACCTCGTGGAAGGTACCACCTGCGTGACGTACTAAACCACCAACATCTACCCGGTTCCGAAGAGACGGGGTAGTCAGGTTATTCATATCCGTAGGCGTTAATACCTTCTTAGGCTTAACGATCAAGAACCTGTTAACAGCAATGTTGTTCGCCGAGGTTGTTCCTGGGCCGAACGTAACAGGGACTGACCCTGTTGGCGGAGTACTTGCACCACCATCATCACCGTTTGTACCATCTACACCGTTAACTGACACGTGGTAGATCATAGTACGTGGACTGCTGCCACGATCGCGTGACCGAGCGTAGAACCCGACCTCGTGTGTATTACCAGCAGGAATGGTGCTCAGAACGATATCCCGAGTAGGACCAGCAGGTGTCGTAACCGACCGTTTAACAACGGCGGTAAGACGAACAGCATACGTGAACGCCGGGTTGGAAATACCAACAAGTGCTAGTTCAATGATGCGCCTGTTGTCACTAGTAGCATCAACCGGCGTGTACGTGAACCGCATAGTTTCATCACCAAGGCCAGTGAACCCAACTCTCCCAAATGGGATAGTAAATGTCGTGGCGGCCACGGCAGTAGTGAAGTTAGCCATCTTCTGCATAGCATCAGGAAGAGACGACGTGAAGTCGTGCTCACCAAGGTCGTTACCATTGTTCCATACGCGTACAGAAAGCCGGTATGTAACAGGCGTACTTGTACCGATCGTATAGCTCGCAGGCACCACCCAGTCATGTGGAACTGTTATTGGAGTTGTATTTACTGGTGGGTGGAACAACGTAACATCGTTTCCGGATGTAGCATCATACAGAGGCTCAAGGACATCCTGTATAGCTGTTGTGCTAGTAGGACTACCCGTTTGCTCACGAACCCGTATGCTCAGGCCGGACCCCGCGTACTGCGGACCGGCGTTATGTAGGATCAGAGTTTTCGTACCAGTAATGTTCGTGTTACCGATGTTCATAATCGGGTACGTACCATTAGGTAGGTTAGACGGAGTATGCAGCGTCATAGCCGCGAACAAACCCTCGTCGTCATCAATACGCATCCGGGAGTTAGTAGTATGGTCTGCTGCTTGGATGGTACCTCGGAAGATACCTGAGCAAGAGCCTGGGCCATCAGACGCCGTTAGGTACGACAAGGACGTTGCCGACGATATTTCAGGAGTAGGCTTTCCTAACGTAACCCCTGTATTTGATACCAGGTTAAAGAAGTCGTGATAACCTGTTGAACGTCCATTCGGTACAATACCAGTGTACCGAGCTTGCTGTGACGCGAAGGCTACACCACGTGCGTACGTGACATCTGGGTCAGGCCAAGCAGTAGCCATCAGGACGTCGTAGTCGGAAGACGGCTTACCCTCTGTAGTGATATCAGAAGAGAACGTCTTTAGCTGTAATCCCTGCAGCTTCTCTTGCTGCAGTTCTGTTAAGGACGTGATCGAGCTAGTGATGTCCAGGTTGTTGTCGGTGACCTTAATAGTTGGGTCAAGGTCGATCCTACTAATGGCTGTATCAAGAAGATCTCCTACTTGAATACGAGCACCTGTTCTAAGAGAGCTAGCGTTATTCCACGGCGGCATTCTGAACCGCCAGGCTGTGTAGCCGTCAGGGACAAGGTCGCCTCGTAGCCTCTGGAACCCGGACTGAGGAACCGTAGCGATGTCAGGTCCACCAGCAGAAGGCTCGGGCTGCGTAGAATCCCTGTCCCACGTTATCTTGTTAGGCTGCGTACCATTCGGAAGTAGAACTACATAGTTCGTCACGCTTGCCAGAGCAGGCTGTGGGAACACGCCGCTCGTAACGTGTGTCCATGAAGACAACGTTGTCCTGGGCAGGCTACTGGATACCAGGTAGTAAAAGTCAGTCGCGTTAGTAAGGTTAGTTAGTGTACCCTCGAACCCAACGTGGTCGAAGAACGTACCCCCCGCGTCTGGAATAGCGTCAATGTCTGACTGTAGCTCATTCAAGGCGGCTTGTACGTTAGTAGATGTGAGACCGCCTGAGGCGGTGTTACTAACGGATGAAGCAGGGATAGACCCAACCAAGCCACCGACAGGAAGACGGTACTTGGATGACATAGTATACGTACCGTATACCTGCATTTCTCGTCTTAGGCGAATCGTGTTACCAGCCGCTACGGGTGTGTAAGGGGTCGTTCGGTACCGGTCTTTACCTGCCGAAGCGGATGCTTGTCGGTCCGCTGATGATACGGAGAAGATAGCCACCCGATTACCGTCTGTATCGTACTCTCGGATAGAGAGGCCCGAAAGAGAGGTCCCGGTAGGAACCTCGAATAAAAGCGTGACCGGTTGGTCAGCGGCCGATACAAGTGTATTGCTAAAGACCCCCGCGCTCGAGCCATCGCGGAAGGCAAGTTGCCCACCAACGAGGTCGACGTGTTGCGTACCGGGAGCGCCTTCTGTAATTTCAGCGAGTTTACGCGTATTAGATGCGCTTAATGGCGCGACTGCACCAGGTAAACCGGTTATCTTACTGGCGGGGATAGTACCTGACAGGCTACTGGCAGTAAGTTTGTACGCGCTAGACATAGTATAAACGGGGTTCTCACTGAGATTCTGCAACGAGAGAACGTCCCCGATCTCCACAATCCGATGGTTTAATGCCATATAACGCTGCCTGCCAGCGGGGGACACGAGAGAGCTCAAATCTCTTAGATCTTCGTCAGACTTAACTGTGCCGTCTGAGGCTAGATGCCGGAGCCTTATAAATCTATCTACCGTCACAGTACTAGGAAGATCTACGGAAACTGTGAATGCCGGGTATTTTTTAGTCGCAGTAAATGCAGTGTTTGCGTAGGATAAAGCTAAGTTCGTACCATCTAAGGCAGTACCCGAGCCGCCTACATGAGAGTCGGCTACCGACGTGTAAGTATTACGAACGGATGAATTTATTCCGTAAAGATCACCCGGGGGGACGCGGTACTTGTCAGACAGGGTGTAGCTTTGATAGTTATTTGTTACTCTCTGTAGGTTATATACGCTTCCCGCCGCGCGCGGGATTAGTAATGGAGATTTGTATCGGAACTTACCCGCAGAGGAAACGTTTTCCTGAGACGCGGACCACCTTATAATCTCGGTCCTAAAACCGGTACCCGGGGTTGTCTGTACAAGGGCGAGGTCCCGTACGTCAGAATTTGCGTCGATCTCAATGAAAAGTTCAAACGCGCCGTTTGATGTAGTTGTGTACGAGTTCGCAAATACAGGGGTGCCACCGCTGGAAAGTACAAGGGCCACCTGGGAACCGGTAACCGGAGAGAACGATTTAGAAGATCGTTCCGCTACCTCGTTGATCGTCCGGAGCAAACGCCCGTCGACGGGTCCGGTTGGTCCTCTAGGTCCTTGCGAACCCGTATCACCCTTGGGGCCTTTAATGCCCGCTGAAGTAAGTCCGGTAACGCCGGAAACGGGTATACGGTAGTTACTAGACAGCACGAGGTGCGGGTTACCTACAGTCAGCGTCGAAACCGAGACAGTGTCTCCTGGTTCCAGTGCAACTGCACTCGCCGCTTGGTACTGGTTCTGGCCTGTTGATGCCGCGACTTGTCTCAAAGAACTAAGTATCGGGTTGGATTTAACGTCCCCATCTGCGGATCGGTGCACAAGTCGGATGCTGTCTGTTAGTGTTAAACTCTCTTGCACAACAGCGAAGAACAATACGCTAGAATACCTTGTGTTGCCGTTCGTCAATGTAGCATGTCTACCTGCAGGGAAACCAGAACCAGAGGCGGATACCGTGGTATCAGGCACAAGCGCGTACGAATCGAGGACAGGGTCGGCGATGTTTGAGAGCTTGAAACGGTTAGAAGCGGTTAACGCGGCACCGGATGCCACAGAGGATGCAATCACATTGCTCCAAGTAGAAATGGCCGCAGGGCTAGCCGGGTTAAAGCTGGCGGTGACGGTATAAAGCGACGCAGTACCTGCAGGAACGGTTAGTGACCATTCCCCTGCATTGGTGCCACTGAGCGTTCCTGGGCTTGTCCATGTTACGTCAGTCGGGGCTGCTGTAATAGCTGTACTGGACCGTTTGTACAAACGAACGAGGTACGCTCCTTGGGAACCTGTATCTCCCTTTACCCCAGTTAGTGTACCACTGACGGATGCGGCGGGAACTATGTACTTGCTAGATAAGGTATAGGTCTTACCAGAGACCCGGCTGAAGATACGGATCGTATCTCCGGTAACCAGAGCTACGGGGGATGCCGTACGATACCGAACCTTGCCCGCAGGCGGGTTGGATTGTAAGGTAAGGGTAGATAATGCGACATCTGTTTTAACGGTACCGCTCGAGGAGATATGCCGGAATCGTATGTCGTCCGTGAGGGTTAAGGTACTTAGAACCTGTACATAGATGTTAATACTGAACGACGATGTAATACCCATAATAGCAGGGCTGAACTGCGAGGTGTTCCCGCCAAGCTCAGAGTTTGGTACCTGTGTATAAGCGTACCCGTCCGCTTCGGTGATTTCAGCGAGCTTACGCCCGTTTGCTGCACTTAGACCAGTGCCTGATCCAGTTCCTGCAGGCCCAGCGGGGCCAATAGGTCCTGTAAGGCGAAATGGCTCGCCCCATGACGTAATAGTTGTAGCGGACCCAGACGGGTCAAATACCGCGTTAGTTTCCCATACTGGGTCATCACCCTGTGGTATATCAGTACGCCAGTTAACGGCGTGCGTACCACTTAAGGCGCCTGTAGAGGCTGTCCACGTCAGAAGAGTAGGCCGTGTTACGGTGCCAGTACTACGTTGGTACAGTCGTACCGTGTACGACCCCTGTGAGCCTTTGTCCCCTTTGGTTCCTTGTGGCCCAGCGGGGCCCGTAGAGCCCGCTTGGAACGCTGAGCTCCAGACAGTGATATTTGTGGCGCTAGAGGCTGGGTCGAATGTAGCAGTGGCTTCCCATAAAGCACCAGAGGCCGAATTACCGGGTACGCTCAATGACCACGTTGTGGGGGACCCTGTATTAGTAAGGCGGGCAGCGGTAGCGCCAGAAGCAGGTACCCACGTGACGCCAGTGGGCGCCGGGGTTCCGGTGCTACGTGCGTAGATGCGAACAGTGTAAGAGCCCTGTGCGCCCTGTGCGCCGTCGTTTCCATCTGTACCCGGATCACCCTTGTCACCCTTAGGTCCTTGTGGACCAGTGCTGGAATCTCCGAAGAACGCGCTGTCTACGGTATCATCCAGAATAGTACGCAGTTCTGATGCGGTAAGTTCGCCGCCGTCATCGATAACCGTAGTGATATCGTTCTTAAGGACGGCTTTGGTTTTCTTAGCCATTGCTGTTTATCCTTCTGTTTTAAAGTCTACGGACAAGAAATCGCCCATTTGAAAGTCACCCGGAACGGTCGGGGGCGCGGGCCTACTATTGATCATAAGCTCCACAACAGACGCCATGATCGTAGTAATAGGCGTTGTGTTAATCAGTCGCATACCAAAGTACTCCCGATCCTCGAGCCCACGCGTTACCCCCGAAGTCGTTTAGTGCCGGGAACATATGCGGTTCTTTTTGTGGAATTCTGAAGCCCGACGCGCTTTCTGCCGGTGCGGCCTGCCCGATGTAAACTTCCGCCAACAGAGGAGCAGACTGTACGACAAGCATTTTCTTGTTAGACGCGATTCGTACCCAAGAGCTAGTAAGATCTAGGCTGGTTGTTGCTTTGGCACCCATGGTGTAGCTCCTTACTTGCTAGCTTTTGAGTCCCGCTCGTAGCGGGCGATTGCGTGGGATGCACCAACGACCAGCGTAGACTTAATAAGCTCAAGCTTGTCTTTGTCGTTGTGCATACGAGCAGCTGCTCGTTTAATTTCGTTACGGAGATTATGCGTCATTTGGTATTCGTCGCGGGGCCACTCAATCTCAAGTGGGTTAGCTGAGATAGCGGGCTCTTTTTTAGCGTTAGGCATACTGTTTCCTTAAAATTTGAGCCGCATTCTAGATACAGCAGTTGTTTGTTTCCTGTTGATACCATGCATTCCATCCCATCCGGGTACGTGCATTCCGTTACCTAGTGGGTTACTCATCATGGTGTTGTACCGCTTTTGTGCGGCGGCCATAGAGGTTTTCTGTTCGTCTTGTCTAAGGTGTTCGACCCAGTGCCGACATGTGCCGGCTAGTGCGTCTATCCTGTCGTCATGTGCAAGGCTACCACGGTCCCGCGTAATACGGGAAATCTGGTAGAACAAGCTGTACGAGCTTTTCTTTTCAGCGGGGTACTTCTGACACCCGGACCAGTCCTTCTTTAGAAGGTCTAAATCAATAACTAAGCGACCAGAGCCAATAATGGGCTCTAGCGTGTTGATAATACGTAGTTCTTTCTGACCTGTCTCCCAAACGGGCTCGATCTTACAAGAATGGCTACGGAGAAGTTTAGGGGTCCATACGTGTCGAAGGGCACCGGAACCAAAGTTCTCCTCGATGTCGATCTGATGTGGTTTCCACTTCTTAGCGATCTCTGTTAGTGCGTCTAGACTTTTGTCGTCTAGGCCACCGGGAACTCCACCAACGTCTACCAAATAGATTTTGGATGCCATGAACTTGGTAACAGCGTAAGCCGTTTCGTCACCGTTCTGTCCGCCACCTGCAGGGTCCACGTACATATGTGTGCCTGTGAACTCTCCGAACTCCTGACCGAAGCTATGTGCACGGAAGTAGTTCTCTTGAATGGGAAACCCCGGTGGGGTCTGAATACGTGTTTCTGGTGTTCGGAGTACGTTAAGCAGTATCGGGGAGCGTTCCGGTTGGACGTCCATAAAAATAATCTTGTCAGACTTAAGCGGGAACCGCTCAGCGTCAGAAAGCTTAGTGTCAAGCATATGCTGAAGCTGGAAGTACGACGCGCCCTGGTCGATCTCCTTGGCGCACAGCTTCTCCTCGGAGAGAAGCATAGGGTCCGTAACCTGTCCGCGAAGGCCAGTCGGACCCCCGCCGGTACGTAAGTGCGGGTTATCATCGACCGCCTGCTTAATCATAGGGGCAAGCCAAGGACCGTAGTTAGGCTCTTCTTCTTCTGTCGGGTAACGGCCGGGCCAGATACGAATGTCGTATCCACGGCTCGGTAGACCGTTATAAATACTGTCGATATTTTGGGGCGTGCCCAGGTATATGATATCACCTATCGAGTTAATTGACACAAAGTCAAGTGTCAGGTGACGTAGCCGATCCCGAAGCATTTCAGTTTGAGAGTTCTGTGCGCTCTCGAGGTCGTCAAGGATAAGAATGTCTGCACGTTTACCTTGCAGGTTGGATGTAATACCTACACAGGCGATGCTGGGTGATTTCTCTGGCCCCTTAAGGTCGTGGTGTACGTCGTACGCGGCGACCGATGCGCGGTCCCCCGCAGAGCGATCCGGGCGGAGACATTCAAGTATGTCCAGGCCGTTGATGATCTGGATGACCCAGTTAGAGATTTCGGCAGCCATGGCGCCACCAGCAGACACGATAAGTATCCGCGAGCTAGGGTTATGGATAATTCTCCATACGCCGTATGCTGCTGTAATAGTGGTTTTGGCCTGGCCTCGTTGGGCTTGAACCATACGATACAGCGGACCTGTTTCCAGGTAATCCGCTATGTCGAGTTGTAAAGGGCTGCATTCGAAGCCCATGAGGTCCGTCATGACGTCGTACAGGAAGGGCCTAAACGACGGGTATGCCTCCTGTAGTGCTGTGATCTCGTTCCAACGATTATCCATTGTCAACTGCAGGAATGTCCGAAATGCTTACTACCCTGCCTTTACGGGCTTCGCGTAAAGCATTAATGCGGCGCTGTTGATTAGATAGCTCGTTGATCTCGGAGCTATCGTACATGATTCCGTTGTCTTTTAAGAATTTAGAAACCGCGCTAAGCATAGCGGGGTTCGGGTCTGAATCCTCGATTTGGGACTCGTATTTATTAAGGACGGCCTTAAAGACGCCAGTAAGTAAAGAGTGTAGCTCGCCTACGTCTGGCTCTTGTGCTGCTTTCTTCGCCATACATTATCTCCTTATCCGATGAGTTTTTTTGTTATCCCACTGAAAAACGCAGTTAAGACAACGCCAATAATCGATGCAAGTGTCAAAACCCTAACGTTGAATTTCTCAACCGCCGTAATACGTTTTTCTAGACTGTCTAAACGCGCGGTTAAACCGTTAACAGACGTCAGAACGTGCCGGACGTCGCTTTGAATTGCACCAAGCATGTGGTGCACTTCAGTATCTTTGTCCGTAGACATGCTGTTTCTCCAAAATTAACATTGTGTAGTACAGGAACACTAAATAATGTACCCATAACTTTTACGTGCGCCAGGCTACAGTAAAGGTACCGCCAGCGCGAAGCGTGGTGCCGGCCGCTTCTGGCCGAAATGCGATAGAGGTTATAGGGCCTGGTAGAATAACTCGCCCGGTGGCTGTAAACGACCCCTGAGACGCTACGCCAGTTAAGTCACCCTGCCAAGTATTGGTGTTACTTACACGCAAAAGTGTAAGAGTTCCGGTTATCAGATTAGATTCCCCCGCGCCGGCTAGAAAGCCCGTGGTCTGTGCGACGGGGCCGGATATTCTGCTGCCGTTAGCCCTCCACCACCTGGTTGTGTAGCCAGTGGTTCTGATCGTATTGCCCGATCCGAGGAAGATTCTTAATCGAGAACCTTCAGGGGCCAACATCTCTGTAAGCATAACACGAACTTCGTTAACCCCGGCAGGTATACCGTTGAATATGGATGTGAAGCCGCCGGTGGTGAGTGTTTGATCGGACGAGGTCGTCCAACCAGTACCGGCTGCTATAGCCTGATTAGTCCGTAAAGGCGTCATGTACGTCGCGTTGTCAGAGCCGGTAGTAGCCTGTGATTCTGTAGAGGCACTGGGTGACAGAGCTGTAATAGCCTGCGAGGTACGCAGAGGCGTCATACGGGCAGTGTTGTCTGTACCCGCCTCTGCCTCTGCCTGAGAAGCGGCGCTTGGTACTGCTGCCGCAGACGTGGCCGCTGCGGTAGCGCTAGATTGTGCGGCGGTGGCAGACGCGCCTGCCGCTGTCTCAGAAGTACTAGCAGCAGTTGCGCTAGCTGCTGCACTGGTCGCAGATACAGCCGCTGCTGCGGCCGAGGCAGACGCCCGTTGGCCAGACGCAAGTGCCGCTACGGACACCTCTTCAACGCTATCTACAGAGCCGTCAATACGGCCGTCTAGGGCCTCTTGTACAGCCATAATCGTATAGCGTGCAGTAGTATCAAGAGCTTCTCGCGTGGCTGTGCCGGGTGCAGAGAAATCCACTGGTAGCTCTCGTTTGTCAACAGTACGGCTAATACGTACAACTGAGCCGGTATTGATTGGATCAGTAACTACAATCTCCGTATCACTGTTAAATGTGAAGTCTCTATCAACAGGATTACCCATGGAATCAAGCTCACCAACAACGTTTACTTTGATGTCGCTACGATTAAGAAAACCCAGAGCGAAGGACAGTGGGAAAGTCCGCGAGCCTCCTGTGTAAGTTATCGTCATAAGTGAGAAAGCCATGTGCTTCCTTTCTGTGTTATCTAATACAAGGAAAGAGTGTTTCCGTTAGTCCGTAGCTATGTCCAGCATTCGGCTTACGCCGTACAGATTAGCGAACGGTAGTGCCCGAAGGGCGTCACGGTCGTGTCTGTCCGCGTTTCCTGTTACAGTATCGATGGCAGCACCCGCTACGCGGGACGTCCTGTTAAGGTAGTCAAGCACGGGTGGGTCGAAGGGTTCTGCGTACGGGCCGAACTGGTTAAATCGGTAGTCTTCTAGTCCAACCATAGACAATGCAGGGTCAGCCAGAAGAGGTACCCACCCTGTAAAGTTAGAGTACCCGATTGCAGCTCTAGCGAGCTCACCAGGGCTGCGTTCTCTGCCGTCAATAGCATCCCGTACCTTAATCGCGAGCGTCGCTGTAGCGAGTCCCATTAGGACAGCAGAAAGAGTTTCTGGGTCACTGTGCCGTAGACCCCGCATGGCCTGCTTCTGTAAAGCTTGCAGAGGGAACGTTATAAGGTGCGTCAGGAGCGAGCCCATAGTAGTGCTCATCCATGCGTCTTGTTCACCTGCCATAGACTTCTGAACAACCTGGTTCATGTTACGAACAAT
>WLWE01000396.1_pt1 | contig 38170 bp, 54 predicted proteins | sample 6718301 | NCBI WGS metagenome assembly WLWE01 (sample SAMN12718691, study PRJNA515312) | sponge metagenome | isolation source: marine sponge | host: Mycale hentscheli | place: New Zealand: South Island, Marlborough, Capsize Point | collected 2003-05-01
TTTGACAAAGTAAGTTTCAGACAAGGGTACAAAGCAGGTAATGAAAGATTTTACGGTTATGCAAATGGTAAAGGTATAGGTAAAAAGGGTAAAGCAGTGCTTCCAGATGTTATGGGTAAGAACGCAAGGTTCTATGGATCAAGCGCAGGGCCAACAAAGATATCTCTATCAGATCCAACAAAACCATATAAAAATGTTAGTAGTGATAACTTTAAATATCCAAAAGATCATCCACTTAAAGGAAAAGAAATTAAAAGTAGTTACCACAGTAATGCTGGTATGAATCCAGAAAAAGGAACTAAAAATATTCCAGATGGGGATCCACGCTTGTATTTTGATGCCTTTGCTATTAAAGTAGTCCCATTAATGAGAAACACACAAAAAACCTACAAGTCAAAAGGCGGACTTGTGGTGGATATGTTTAAACCAATAAGGTACAATTAATCATGGCGATAGAAAAAGTAACAGAAGAGTTAGACGAAATTGTTGAACAACCAGATGGTTTACCTGTAGATGTACAAGTTGAGGGTGAAGAAGAAGTTGTAGAGGAAAGACCTCAAGATGATTTTAATGCAAACCTTGCAGATGACATGGATGAGCGAGAGCTTAAAGAAATGGCCATGGAGCTTATTGAAGAATTTAAAAAAGATAAGACATCTAGAAAAGAATGGGAAGATGCTTACATTAAAGGTTTAGATTTACTAGGAACTAAATATCAGGAAGTAACAAAACCATTTAAAGGAGCTTCCGGTGTCACACACCCATTGTTAGCTGAATCAGTTACACAATTCCAAGCACAAGCTTACAAAGAATTAGTACCATCTGATGGACCAGTAAGAACACAGGTCGTAGGTGTACAAACAGCAGCTACTGAAGCTCAAGCCGAAAGAGTAAAAGATTACATGAACTACCTGCTGATGGAGGAAATGGAAGATTACACAACTGACATGGATCAAATGTTATTCTACCTACCACTATCAGGATCTACATTTAAAAAAATTTATTACGATGAATTACTAGATAGACCTGTATCAAAGTTTATTCCAGCTGAGGATTTAGTTGTACCCTATTATGCAACTGACCTAAAAGATTGTGAAAGAATTACACACGTTATTAAAATGACAAGTAACGAGGTCACTAAAAAAATGGCTGCTGGTTTTTATAGAGATATAGATTTAATAGATAGTACAACTGAACCAGATTCTGTTCAAAAAAAATTAAATGAGTTAGAAGGTATTAAAGGTGCTGGTGCAGATAATCTACATACTATTTTAGAAATGCACGTAGATTTAAATCTAGATGATTTTGAAGACTTTGACGACAAAGCTAAAAAAATAAAAATTCCATACGTTGTTACTATTGATGAAGGTAGTGGAGAAGTTTTATCTGTTTACAGAAACTACAAACCAAATGATTTAAATTATTCAAGAGTAGAATATTTTGTACACTATAAATTTTTACCAGGACTAGGGTTTTATGGTTTTGGTTTAACACATATGATTGGTGGTTTATCACAAGCTGCAACACAATCTTTAAGACAACTAATTGATGCAGGTACTTTAAAAAATTTACCAGCAGGATTTAAGTCGAGAGGTATTAGAGTTAGAGATGATGATCAACCAATTCAACCAGGTGAGTTTAGAGATGTTGATGCGCCTGGTGGAAATATTAGAGATCAATTTTTTAATTTACCATTTACAGAACCATCACCAACACTTTACAATTTGATGGGCTTTGTTGTTCAAGCAGGACAAAAGTTTGCTGCAATTACAGATTCTAGTGTCGGTAACGATACACAAAATAGAGCAGTTGGAACTACGATGGCATTAATGGAAAGAGGATCACGAGTAATGAGTGGTGTTCACAAACGATGTTATTACGCTATGAGATTAGAATTTAAAATTCTATCAAGAATTTGTGGAGAATATTTACCACCTGAGTATCCTTATGATGTTTACGGTGGGCCAAGAGAAATCAAACAAGCAGACTTTGATAACAGAGTAGATATTTTACCTGTTGCAGACCCAAATATTATGTCCATGGCACAAAGAGTTACACTTGCACAAGCACAATTGCAGATTGCACAATCAAACCCACAGATGCACAACCTACACGAAGCATACAGACGTGTTTATGAAGCACTTGGAACTAAAACTATAGATCAAATTCTAAAACCACCACCAAAACAACCAGAACCTTTAGATCCTGCAAAAGAAAATGCAAGAGCACTACAGATGAAACTACTTACAGCGTTTGAATTTCAAGATCACGATGCACACATTGCTGCTCACATGGCATTTATGGCATCGAGAATGGTACAAATCAATCCTCAGGTGTATGCATTATTACAATCGCATATATCTGATCACATTTCATTCAAAGCTAAAGCACAAGTTAAAGAAATGATGATGCAGAATCCTGAAATGACACAATTAGCTCAACAAGATCAGCAACAATTTGAAATAATCTTTGAAGCTGAGGTTGCAAAAGTTGCAGCGCAGATAACTCAAGAATTAGTTCAGTCTGAAATGGCTAATCAAAACAAAGAAGACCCTTTAATCAAAATTAAACAACAAGAAATTGATTTAAGAGCTATGGATCTTCAGAGAAAAGCAGAAGAAACTAAATTTAGAGCAGATCAAGAGAATAATAGAGCAGCAGCTCGTCTTGAATTTGACTATGATAGATTGAATCAACAAGATGATCAATCTGAAGAACGTTTAGAGGTTGCAAGAGAAAAAATAAGTAAAAAATAATGACCAAAAGCAATGAAAAAGGTTTAAGTGGAGGAAAAAGATATGGACCACCCCCTAAGAGAGGACCTAACCCACAAGGAATAACCATTGCAAAAGCTAAAAAGCTCTTACGAAAAGCTGTCAAAAAAAAATAAGATAATTTTTCTTGCCGGATTGTTTGATGGTGAGGGTAGTTTTGGTATTTGGGGTAAAGGTGGTGGTAGAAAAACATTTCAATGTGGTGTTGAGATGACAGATAAAGATAATATTGCAAGATTTTCAGCTTTTTTTGGTGGTAGTATACATAAATGCAAAATTAGAAAACCTCATTGGACACAAACATGGAGATGGAGATTAAATGGTCAAAGGGCTTACGATTGCATGAATCTTTTGATAGAATACATGTGTATTAGAAGACAGGAGAAATTTAATGTGGTTAAGTGCAATAAAATTAGCCGTTAGTGCTGGTTCAAAAATTTACGCTAACAAACAAAAGACAAAAATGGCTATGTCTGATGCTCAACTTATGCATGCGTCTCGTATGGCCGAAGGTAAGGAAGCTTACCAAGGAAAATTATTAGAAGCAAGGCAATCGGACTGGAAGGACGAGGCGGTACTTATAATATTAAGTTTGCCCGTGGTAATTTTGGCCTGGGCAGTCGTATCGGATGATCCGACAGCGATGGACAAGGTAAAATTGTTCTTTGAGATGTTCTCAGAGCTTCCGAAATGGTTTACAAATTTGTGGATTCTTGTCGTGGCGAGCATCTATGGTATAAAGGGAACACAAATATTTAAGGGAGGTCCTAAGAAATGACAAAATTATGTGCGAGAGGAAAATCAGCTGCTAAAAGAAAATTTAAAGTATATCCTTCAGCTTATGCAAATGCATATGCTTCAAAAATATGTGCAGGTAAAATAAAAGATCCATCTGGAACTAAAAGAAAAGATTGGGGACCAAAAAAAGCTAATGAAGGTGTCTTTGTAAAAAAACCAGTAAGGTCTGCTAATGCAAGAATTAAAACAGCAAGACCAAATAATGCTAATCTAAAATACTTGAGAGAAATGCAAGAATACAGAAAACTTACAGGTGAAAAAAATAGACCTAAGAGAGTTAAAAAAATGAATAAGGGTGGAATTAATACAGATTCACATATGCAAGAAATGAAAAAGGGTAAAGTTAAAATTAATAAAGTTATTAAAGGATTAAAAAAAGCATCTAAGTTACACGCAGGACAAGCAAAAAGTTTAGGCACTATAAAATTAGCAAGAGGTGGTGGTGCAGCTATAAGAGGACTTAATTTTCAAGGTGTGAAGTAATGAATAAAAAAGGTTCGTGCTGGGAAGGCTATATGCAAAAAGGCATGAAGAAAAAAGGAAACCGTATGGTTCCAAACTGTGTACCTGCTATGAAAACAGGTGGACTAACAAAATGGTTTAGTGAAAAATGGGTAGACATTGGAGCAAAGAAAAAAGGTGGCAAGTTTCAAGAGTGTGGAAGAAAATCTGCCAGTGGTTCAAGCCGGAAGTATCCGAAGTGCGTACCACTTGCAAAAGCCACAGCGATGTCAAAGTCGCAAAAGGCCTCTGCTGTTGCCAGAAAAAGAATGGCAGGTAATGCAGGACCAAAACCAAATAACGTAAGGACTTAAAATGTGGAAATGGATAAAAAAACTATTTAGACCTTGGAAGCTAAATAAAGTATCACCAGATATTAAATCGGTAAAACCTGCTGTAGACTTAACAGGTCTTACCAAAGGTGATATAAAGAAATTAAGGAAACAAGGTAAAATATAATGGCAAAAGAAAAGAAAAAAACAAAAATACCTAGCTATTTAAAAAAAAAACTTAAAGGAGTTACTATTGGTGGAAGTGCTGGAGTAGATGACAGTGCATATGTGACACAACCAAGAGGATCTTTAAGTATTACAAAAGGTAAAACTACTCTTACGGGTGGGGCCTCAAAACCTTTTAGTAAATTTGATAAAAAAAACATGAATAGCGAATTATCATTAGGTGTTACTCGTAGCTTTAAGGATGATAGCGGTGGAGTAAGTTTGTCAGGAAATAAATCTGGTAAAAATAAAGGTCTTACATTTAGTATTGAGAAAAAATTTAGCAAAGGTGGAGAAGCTAAAACTAGAGGCATGGGTTGTGCTATTAAAGGTGGCAAATTTGAAGGTGTTTTTTAGTTTGCAACCAGATTTAAATTAATGTAAACAATTCCCATGATCCAAGGGGATAGTACCGAATACGAGATTCTTCAAGAAGCTGTAAAATCATTAGAAACAGACGATCTGTTTACTGCAGAGATAGGTGTAAGACAAGGACAAGGGTCAAAAATAATTTTAAATGAATTAGTATTTAAAAAACATTGGCATATTGGTATAGATCCATATGGCAATTTAGATTATCAACATTATGATAATTCTGGTTCCTACACAGCTGATTACACCAACACCATGAAACAACAATTAATTAAAGATTTAGATTATCCTAATTTTACCTTATTTCAATTAGGTGATGATGAGTTTATGAAACGTTTTGAAGATGGTGTTCCTATTTACAGAGATAAAAAAGAATTAAGAAATAAATATGATTTAGTTCATTTTGATGGTCCACATAAAACTATTGATGTAATTAAAGAGGCTTTATTTTTTAGTGAAAGATCTCACCCAGGCACTGTATTTGTTTTTGATGATTATCCTAAGTTTGATATGGATGCTGTATTAAAAATAATAGTAAATCAATATGGTTTCATGTTACTTAAACAAGGTAAAAATAAAATTTCATTAAAAAGAAATTAATGGACTTAGATACAATATCACTCGTACAACACAAAGTTAAAAAAGCTTTAGCTCGATTGAAGGCACACGCTATATATGGTGTTGACACCATGGAGAAACTACAATATGTTAGGGGTCAAATCAGATCTTTAGAAGATCTGCAACAGGATCTTAAAGACCTGCTGACAACAACGGAGTACGATGATGAACAAGTCCACGGAGATACCGAAACGGACTGATGCACTTCTAGACGCTTACAAAGCAAAAGAAGAAGTAGAAACAGTCCTAGATCCAAAAGCGATCGACAAATCAACATTAGAAAGTCTACCAACACCAACTGGTTATAGAATTTTAGTCTTGCCTTATGCAGGTCCTAAAAAGACCAAAGGTGGATTGTGGCTATCTGATACTACACAAGAAACAATACAAATGACTACAGTGTGTGGTCTTGTACTTAAAATGGGAGATCTTTGTTATCATGATAAAGATAAATTTCCAAAAGGGCCTTGGTGCAAACTAAATGAATGGATTATTTTTAGTAGGTACGCAGGTTCAAGATTCAAAATAGACGGAGGAGAAGTAAGAGTTTTAAATGATGATGAAGTCATTTCTACAATAAACGACCCCAACGATATTTTGCACCACTATTAGGAGGACTAAATGGCAGAAAATAAAAACAATCCAGAAGTTGAAATAGATACTGATGGAGTAAATGAAGAAACAATAACAGTAGATGCTCCAGAGGTATCGACTGAAGCTTTTGAAAAAAAACAAGAAGTAGATTTAGGTTATGTAGATGTTAGCGGAGGTAAGACTGCAAAAGAACTTTTACAAGAAACTAAAGAAGAAGCTAAAGAAGAAAAAGAAGATAAACCCGAAGTTAAATTTGAACAAAAAGAAGAAGAGGAAGATTCAAATCTTCAAGAATATTCTGAAAAAGTTCAGAAAAGAATAAAAAGATTAACTTTTCAAGCTAAGGAAGCTGAACGTAGAGAAAAAGCAGCTGTTGAATATGCTAGAGGTTTAAAAAATCAATTTGAAAATTCTGAAAAGAAGTTTCAAGAAACTGACACAAATTACCTTAAAGAATATAATGCTAGAGTTGATTCAGAAAGAGATAAAGCAAAAGCTGAATTAAAAGTAGCCTTAGATTCTCAAGATGCAGATCAAATTATGGAAGCTCAGGACAAGCTTACAAAATTAGCTGTTGAAAAGGAGAAAGTTTCGATGACTCTTGCTGAAAAAGAGTCAAAGAATAAAGAAATAGAATCACAACCTCAAGCTCAAAACCAAGCTCCACAACCACAAATTAGCTCAAGAGCCCAAGACTGGGCAACAGATAATGAATGGTTTGGATCTGACAGAGTATTGACTTCTGCTGCTATGGGAATACATGAAGACCTTCTGCAGGAGGGAATTGACGCGGAGAGTGATGTCTATTATAATCAAATCAACAAACGTATGAAGGAGTATTTCCCTCAGAAATTTGCCGAATCTTCTACTGAAGAAAAAACAAAAGCTACACCCGTCCAAAACGTAGCTTCTGTTAGCAGAAGATCAGGTGGACGCAAGTCTGTGAAACTCACCAAATCGCAGGTAGTTATCGCTAAGAAATTAGGGGTGCCACTAGAGGAATACGCAAAATACGTGAAGGAAGGAGCCTAATATGGAAAAAACTAAAACTTCACGCGAGTCTGAATCTAGAATAAAACTTTCTAGAAAGAAAGATTGGACTCCACCATCCAGTTTGGATGCGCCAGCGCCACCGCAGGGATATGCACATAGATGGATACGAACTGCAACAAATGGTTTTGAAGATCCAGGTAATGTATCTAAAAAACTAAGAGAGGGTTGGGAATTTGTTAGAGCCGAAACACTTATAAGTGAAATTGGTGAAAATGATTATCCTACAATCTCAGACGGCAAACACGCTGGTTTAGTCGGAATTGGTGGCCTTGTGTTGGCAAGGATACCGGAGGAGATATTGAAAAGTCGTGCTGAGTATTTTAGAAAAATAACTCAAGATAGAACAGACGCGGTTGATCGAGATCTTATGAAGGAGCAACACCCGGATATGCCTATCAATATTGATAGACAGTCTAGAGTTACCTTTGGTGGTGGACGTAAAAAATAATTTTTTTGCCATACCTACCTGGATAGCTTGGATAATATAAACAAACTAAGTTAAGGAGAACAACTATGTCAAATCAACTAGAAAAGTTTGGTCTACGACCTTACAGAAAACTAGACGGTACGCCATTAGTCGGAGCTCAAAACAGATACACAATTAAACCAGGATATGGCACTGCGATTTTCCAAGGAGACTTGGTAATTCCTGTTTCTACAGGAAATATCGAAAGACATACTGCTGGTAATGCGTCATCTGTTGTGGGTGTTTTTAACGGAGTTTTTTACAACGATCCAACTACTCAAAAGCCAACTTACAAAAATTTCTACCCTGGTGGCATCACACCAACACAAGGCGATATTACAGCCTTTGTTGTTGATGACCCAGACGCAGTATTTTTGATGGACGCTGATCAGAGTTTTGTTAGAGCGGATTTGTTTAAAAACTATCACGTTACAAACGCGGCAGGCGTAACACAAACAGGAATATCATCTGTACAATTAGACGTTAGTTCGTCAGGAACTAAAGTTACATTTGTTGTACAAGCAATTGATATCACGCAAGATCCTGAAAATCAGGATGTTACTGTATCAAATGCAAATATTCTTGTTAGAATCAACAATCACTTCTACCGACAAGGTGGAACAGGTATAGCATAAGGAGATAAAACATGGCAATATCACGATCCCAACTAGTCAAAGAACTAGAGCCAGGTTTGAATGCTTTATTCGGCCTGGAATATAGTCGTTACGAAAATCAGCATGCTGAAATTTTTGCGACTGAAACATCTGACAGAGCTTTCGAAGAGGAAGTAATGTTAAGCGGTTTCGCTTCTGCACCAACTAAACAAGAAGGTGCTGGAGTAGTTTTTGATCAAGCAGGTGAAACTTTCACAGCAAGATACAATCACGAAACAATCGCTTTAGCATTTGCTATCACTGAAGAAGCAATCGAAGACAACCTATACGATAGACTTGCAGGCAGATACACAAGAGCCCTTGCAAGATCTATGGCAAACACGAAGCAAGTTAAAGCTGCTAATGTTTTGAACAACGCGCAAGTTGCAACTGCAACTGGTGGTGATGGAGAATCCCTAATCGGAAATGCACACCCACTGGCTACAGGCGGAGCTTTCTCAAACGTTCTAGCAACTGCTGCAGATCTTAACGAAACTTCACTAGAGCAGTCATTAATTGACATTTCTGGATTTGTCGATGAAAGAGGCTTGAAAATAGCTTCTACAGGTAGAAAAATGATTATTCCAAAAGAACTACAGTTCACTGCGGAAAGAATCATGAAATCACCAATGAGAGTTGGAACTGCCGACAATGACATCAATGCAATTAATAACATGGGGATGGTCCCTGAAGGTTACAGAGTTAATAACTTTTTAACTGACACAGATTCATTCTTCTTGTTAACTGATGTGCCTAACGGATTAAAATACTTCGTTAGATCACCTATCAAAACTGCAATGGAAGGTGACTTCGATACTGGCAATATGAGATTTAAAGCTAGAGAAAGATACAGCTTTGGTTGGTCAGACCCAAGATGTATATTTGGTAACGGAAATTTACCTACTAGTTAATAAATAGCATAACTATTTAATATTAAAGGGCGGTGTTCACATCGCCCTTTTTTTTATGTATAATGAAAAGACCTAGAAAATAAATTGTTTTGTAGACTGGCTAGGCAGACGGTATAGAGACTACAAAATTAAAACGCTATACAAAGGAGAATATTATGGCAAATACTACATTCGATGGTCCGGTAAGATCTCGTAACGGGTTTCAATCAATTGGACCAGGTGCAGTTCCTGCATTAACTTTAGCAACTGATTTAACTGTTGCTGATCACGCAGGAAGACTTGTAACTATGGACCCTGCTGGAACACCAACTGCAATTACAATACCTTCAATTATTTCAACTGCAGATGGAGCAAACTCAGGACCAGGAAGCGATCCAAATAACAAAAGCACAATTGGAACTACTTTTGAAATTCTTTTTAAAGACGATTTCACTGGTACAATCAAAACTGCTAACACAGCTGATAAATTTATTGGTATGGTTACACTTGGAATTACTGCATCAGTAGCTGGAAAACAATTTGTTCCAGCAACAGCTAATAATGAGATGAACTTAAATGGTGAAGCCGGTGCTGCAGTTGCAACAACTGGTGGACTAAAAGGTTCTTATGTTAAGTTTACTGCAGTTGCAGCAAACCTTTACTTTGTTGAAGGTCAACTTAACTCTACTGGATCTTTAGCAACACCTTTTGATACACAGTAATAAATAATTAGTGGCTCCTTCGGGAGCCACGAACATAGGAGATTTATGGCTATTAAAAGCGATATACAAGCAACTAGATCAGCGGCAGCAGCAGGTGCTGCAGCAATCATTGCACAACCCATAAGATTAAAAGGAATAATTATTGCATCAGATGGTGGTGGAGCAGGTGTTTTAGAATTAACAACTACATCGCAAGCAGGACCAACATTATTTTTTGCTGACGTACCAAGTGGTGATGTTATTAATTTTAATTTTCCAGAAGATGGAATTTTATTTCCTGCAGGAATTTTTTGTAAAACAAATACAAATTTAACTGCATATACTTTATTAACTGATAAATTTTCAGGACCTAACATGACAGGTCAGAACGGATAATTATGAGTGGTGGCGGAAGTTTTACATCAGACCAGTCGGTAGCCCACGCTATCACAACTGCACAAATGGTTCCTACCGGAAGAAGAGCAAGACTTACTTCCATACAAGGAAAAGGTAATTCAGCTAGTGGATCTGTTATTTTTAAATCAGGTGGAGCAGCAGGTACAACAGTAGCTACTTTTTTATTTGGTGAAGAAGGTCTAGATATGTATTTACCAGGATCTGGAATACTATTCTTAGAAGGTATTCATGCAACAATAGCAGGAACTAGTGGCGTAACTATAACCTTTACGTAGAATGAGTAAATTTAAATTAGCTTATACCGGTACTAAATATGGCGGTAAAAAGATTATTGATCTTGTAAAATCTTTAAAACGTAATCTTAAAGCTAAGAAAAAACCTAGTAAAAGAACTTTAGCATCAAAAAGATCTAAAGCAAATGTTGCAAGAGCCGGTCAAGGAACTAAATCAATTAAAGCTTACAACATTAGAGCGGGAGCTAGAAATGATAAGATGGTTCCTATTAAAAAACAGTCACAAAAAGGTAGTTCTTTTCAAACACATAGCGTAAGAACACCTGGAGCAAATTCTGCTAGAGGTATGGGTTTATCCAGATACGGAAGTGAAGGTTCTGCAGCATCCTGGAGAGCTGATATGGATAGGTTTCAAGAAATACCAATATCTGCTTTCCTTAAAAAGAAAAAAGCACTTGGTGGTGTTGCTAGTTTTAAAAGAGGCGGAGATAATATGCCTGCTAGAAATAAAAAAAACTTTAGATCCACTAAAAGTGGTGCAGGTATGACTGCTGCAGGTGTTGCAGCATACAGAAGAAAAAATCCAGGAAGTAAATTATCAACTGCAGTGACAGAAGATAATCCAGGAAAAAAAAGATCAGCACGTAGAAAATCGTATTGTGCACGTAGTGCAGGACAAATGAAAAAGTTTCCAAAAGCTGCTGCAGATCCTAACTCTAGATTAAGACAAGCTAGAAGACGTTGGAAATGTTAATTGCTTTTTAGATAATAGTATATTATCAAACATCAATGAAAATTATTGATAATTTTATTGATGATCCTAAAATATTTACAGCCCTACAAGAAATATTATTATCTGATAAATTTTCTTGGTTTTACAGTGAAGGTGTAGCAAACAATAAGGACAATTCAGATTATTATTTTTTTCACAGGTTGTTTGAAGATAATTACTTAAGTAATGCTTTTGACCTATGTCACCCACTTATAGGTAGACTTCAGTTTAACAAATTATTGAGGGCGAAAATAAATTGTTACACAAAAAAAGAAAAACAAATACAACACAATTTTCACACAGATTTTACAAAACCACATAAAGTTGCTTTATATTCTGTAAACACTAATAATGGTTACACCTTGTTTGAAACAGGAGAAAAAATTGATTCTGTAGCTAATAGGTGTGTTATATTTGATGGCAAACATAAACATTGTAGTGTTACACAAAATGATGTTAATTTGAGAATTAATATTAATATTAATTTTATATGATATTAGGAGTTAATATATCTCATCACCCATCAATTTGTTTTTACGAAGATAAAAAAATTAAATCGTTTTACAATGAAGAAAGATTTATAAATAAAAAAAACTTTCAACCTACTTCCAGTAATTTTAATATTTACCAATCAATACTACAAAAATTAGACACAATTCCAGAGATGGTTTGCTATTCATCTTATGGTAGGTTTGAACCCTACAGTGATGAAGATTACAGAATTATAAGTAAATTACAAAATCAATTACAAAATCCTAAATATTATTTTGATGAAAAAAATCATCATATATATCATGCCGTAACAGGTTTTTATTTCTCTTCTTTTGATGAAGCAGTTGCTGTAGTTGTGGATGGTGGAGGAACCTGTAATTACAAGATTCCTTTTAGAGAAGTAGAATCTATTTATAAAGTAAACAATAATAATATTAATTGTGTGTATAAACACAGCTCATCAAGGCAAGAGTACAACAGTTTTTTTACAGATTATAGTAAAGCTCTTGAACAGTACGATTATGGAGTGTTACATAAATATTCTCAACAAGCTGTTGGTGGTTGGTCTTTTGTAGAAGCCTGTAGACAAACTGGTTTTCAAGATGAAGATGCTGGGAAACTTATGGGGCTGGCATCTTATGGGAATACTGAAACAAAATATAATTTAAATTATGAAAGCGTTAATATTGCAAAAGAAGTACAAGAAAAAACTTATCTAGAAACTTGTCAATTAATAAAAAGAGCATCAAAGATTAGCTCTAATGTTGTTTTATCGGGTGGGTATTTTCTCAATTGTTCAAATAATTTTAAATATGTAAAACAATTTCCAAACTTAAATTTTTTTGTTGATCCAGTCCCACATGATGGAGGGACTGCTATTGGTGCTTGTATATATTATGAAAATTATAAAAGATAAAAACGAAGCTATTAAGGTTTTACTAAACCAAAAGCCCTTAGTAATATTTCAAGGAGAAAGTGAGTGGGGACCAAGAGCTTTGGGTAACCGGTCTATACTTTTTGATGCTAGAAACAAAGATGCTAAGAATATTGTAAACGAATACAAACAGAGAGAATGGTGGAGGCCTTTAGCAGGCACTGTTTTACTCGAACATGCTAATGAATATTTTGATCTTCATAATATTGATGAAAGTCCTTACATGTCTTTTGCAATCGATGCTAAGAAAAAAGCAATTGATGAAGTACCTTCTATAGTTCATGTAGATGGGACTTGTAGGGTTCAAACAGTTACAGAAAAACAAAATAAAAATTACTATGACCTTATTAAATGTTTTTATGAAACCACAGGAACTCCTATTGTTTTAAATACTTCATTTAATTTAGCAGGTTTCCCTATTGTAGAAGATTATAAAGAGCTATGTTTTACTTGTGACAATTCGAACTTCAATGATGTTTATATTCCTTAGAATTTATGATAGTTTAAATCATGGCGTACTTGAATGCAGACATACCTCCTATATACTGTAAGATAAGGAAGGAGTATTTATATGATCTTAAAAAACATCAAGGAGAGTCTATTGACTGCTGTGTCTTTAGTGTGGTCTCTATTACAGATAGGGCTCTCTTATTTAACATTATGTTACCAAACGGTGCGTGCTTTTGGAGATTGCCTATATCGGCATTTTTTCAAGAAAAATTCGACAGAGCAGCAGTGCCAGATATGCAAATCGACCAGCTTCAGTTGTGGAATTGTTTTAGTTATTATCCTAGTGTTCATTGCTTTAGTTTTCTAAGAGGAAAACGTGGAAAGTATTATGGAAAAGATAAAAAAAACTATCCCTTCGAATATTTATTTACAATTGATTGGGGTCACCCAGAAGGTAATATCTTGGATACCGAGCATTCTGAGATTCCCGCTGAACATAAGTGTGCGCATATTTTGGCTCTTGATGACGGCAATTATGCAGCTCAGCCTAATAACCGCATTCTGTGGGACGCTCCTAATTATACTGTTAGTGACGGGGTCCCAGACTATTCTGTACAAACTACAAAATGGAACGTTGAAAATAAAGACTGGCTTACAGAAGACAGTGACAAAATGTTTTACGATGTTCACGAAAAATTAAAAGCAGAGGACGATAGTTACGAATGATAGACAAGTGGTTATATAGCTTTTTTGGTGCTCTAGACAATCTTTTTGAAAAGCTTCATAATGTAAGCTATGAGAGATACAAAAATATTAGAGACATATTCAAGAAAAGTAAAAGAAGAAAGTCAAAAAAAACTTCTTTTTAAAACACTACGCACAGAGGTAAATACTGGTGCGCACGGAACTCAAGATTACATAATTAAAAAAGGCGTTAACGTAGGAAAGGTTGCTAACAAAAATGAACTTAGCTGATCTATTAAAGAAAAATATAGTAATGGTGCCGGTGGTAGCTTCAGTGCTAGTTGGTACATTTACAGGTGTTAGATATATTGTTAATTTAACAGACACTATCAACACTAATCAGCAAGAAATAGTAGATCTTCAAAGAGATTTAAAAGTTGCACAAGAAAAAATTACAGATCAAAATACAAGACTAACTTCTGCTGAATCAACGTGGCAGATGGCAGAAAATTTATACAGACAACTTGCTGATCAAGTAAGAGAACACAACTACGATATTAAAGACTTAAATAGGTAATCACATGGAGATAGCCAGGATGAATTATTATTTTACAGGTGTATTAATTATATTATTTGTAGTGTTATGTTTTATGCAACCTGCATATCCTAGAAATGAATATCTTAATAACGGTACTAATACTTGTAGCACTGGTGATCTTAGCGTATCAGTCGAACAGAGGGAATACGAGTCTAGGTACAGACACAATAATCCTGATAATAATTATACTAATCCTTCTGATGATAGGTCGTTACGTTTAACTTGGAGACACTATTTAGGATCAGCTTGCACTGATGAATTTAAAGCTGTTCAACAAGAAAACATGGAATTAAAACAGCAGCTAGAACTTATGAAGATGTGTGGAAGAGTTAATAGTAATCCTACATTAAAACACAACCCTAGTTTTAATTTATTAGTATCTAAATGTGTTGGCGTTGCTCCTTCAGGAAACAACACTAGACCTGCTGATGGTCAAAGTTTGTGGGATGATATGAAAGATGAATACAAAAAAGAGAACCCAGACGTACAATTTATGGGGGATAAATTTATAAAAAAGGGTAGCAAATTGAAAATACCACCTAAAGGCTATATACTACCAGAACCAAAATAATGAAGATAAACGAAAATACATCTGTAAGCATGCCAATGAAAAATATGATTGGTATTATCGTAGCCGTAGCTATGGGTGTCTTTGCATATACAGAAGTGACAAGTAGATTAACAAGCCTTGAAACATCAAGAGAACTGTTTCAAGCAGACTTGCTTAAAAAAAGTGAACAGTTACCAACTGATCAAGAACAATACATGTTAATAGAAGATCTGTATAAGACAACAGAAAAGTTGGAAATAACTCAAGAACAAAACATGACAAATAAAGTTAACATAGAATTTTTAAGAGAACAATTAGACAAAGCATTAGCTGATGTAGAAAAATTAAAAGATAAAGTTAGAGAAAATGGAAAGAGTTATTAATGGTTGAAGTTGTAGTTGCATTACTAATGATTGTTAATGGTGAGATTAAAGAACATAGAATACAAGAATCTATGTCTCAATGCTTAAAAGGTAAACGTATTGCTATGCGAACAAACACAGGCACCAGTATTGATTATCAATGTATAAAATCTAAAGCAGAAACAGAAATTTATTTAGGTGCAAAATCTATAAAAAAATTAATATTAGAATAGGAGAAAATATGAATTTGAGTCGTAACTTTAGTCTTCAAGAACTTATTAAATCAGATACAGCTATACGTAAGGGTATTGATAACAATCCTAACGCAGATCAAATTGAGAAATTAAAATTACTTTGTGAAAATATTTTACAACCAGTGCGGGACCATTTCGGCAGAGTTAAGATAACTAGTGGATACCGTTCAACAGAATTATGTACAGCTATTGGCAGCTCTGTAAATTCACAGCATGCCAAAGCCGAGGCCGCAGACTTCGAATGTGTAGGTGTTGACAATGCTGAACTTGCTGATTGGATACATAGAGAGCTTACCTACGATCAATTGATCGTTGAATACTACAAACCTGGAGAACCCAATTCGGGATGGATACATTGTAGTTGGATACCTGAACAACCAAGAGCTTCTTTCTTGCATGCATTTAAAAAAGATGGTAAGACACAATACAAACCGATTTTAGGAAAAGCTAAAGATCTGGTTTGATCTTATGTCAAACATTGAGTTACTAGATTTACCTATACCAAGTATTCTTAATAAAGAAGTCATAGAATATTTAGGTAAAATAGATTGGAGATTTGCCAATGACAAACCTACAATGTTTCAAAGATCTTTTAATGATGTAATAGCAGGTAATCATGCTAAAGATTTTGGAATGTACCATACAAGTTTAGAAGATATGCATGGTAAAAATGGAGACCCTTATTTAAACACTTTTGGAAAATGGGTTTTTCATTTAGCAGCACAACAATCAAAACATCAAATGGCAGCTCCTAGAAGAATGTATTGGAATTTCTATACTCCTAATGCAGGACCAGATTGGCATTGTGATGAAGATACTTATGGTCATTGTGTATCTATACTATACAATTTACATACAAATGATGGGGGTACAGAATTTGAAACAGGAGAAAAAATCTTAAGCAAAGAAGGACAAGCTATAGTTTTCCCTTCTCATTTAATACATCGAGGATTTGCTCCAAAAGAATATTTCCATAGATTTAATTTAAATATGATTGTACATCTTAAAAATTATAAATCTCCAAATGGAAAGTAAACTACAATTCCAATTTTTACCAACACTGCCTATTGCAATAACTAAATTGCATAAAGATAAATTTGAAAAAGTTTATAATGAGTGCCTTAATCTTAAAGATCATAGTATACAAAAATTTAAAACAGGTTTATCTGGAGTTGGAACTCCAGAACACTATAGATTAAGAGAATGTGAAGGGCTTTTAGCTTCTGAGGTTTTAGGTATTGCTGATGCTTATCAAAAAAACCACGACATAAGATCAAGAAACATTTATTGTACTAATAATGATTTAAACTTTAATGGTAATGATATGTGGGTTAACTATCAAAAAAAGAATGAATACTTACCCCTACACCATCACGAGGGAGTATTATCTTGGGTGTTATGGGTAAAAATACCTTATGAAATAGAAGAAGAAAGAAAACAAGATCTGGATGACAAAGGAGAATCAGTTACAGCTTGTTTAAATTTTAGTTATTTTGATATAGCAGGAAACCAAAGATCGTTACCTGTTCCAGTAGATAAATCACAAGAGGGAGTATTGATGATGTTTCCTTCAAAATTATTACATCAAGTAAACCCTTTTTATAAATCAGAGGGAGAAAGAATTTCTATATCAGGTAACATTAGATATGAAACTGTGGTATAACTAATTATGGCAATATCAAGAGGACAAATACCAGCTCAAATAGATGGCAAATTACGAGGTGCTAGAGGTGAAAAAAAGAGAAAACAACAAGTCAAAAAGAAACCCAATAGCAAAAAACCTAAGGTCTTCAAAATTTAAGTTAAAAGTGATACAATCCAAGAAATTGTACAACCGTAAAAAGGATAATAATGGCGACTTCAGGCACTACTACATTTGATCTTTCTATTGAAGAAATAATTCAAGAAGCTTATGAAAGATGCGGAATGGCTACAACTAGTGGTCATAGTCTTAGATCAGCAAGAACTAGTTTAAATCTTTTATTTGCTGAATGGGCAAATAGAGGTATTCATTTATGGAAAGTTGCTCTGCATGAAAATGCTTTGGTTTCAGGGCAAGCTGAATATGCAGTAGACGCAGGAGTAAGTGATGTACTTGAAGCTTTTGTATCAACAACTGCAGCAGGTGCTAATACAGTAAATACTCAAGATGTTGCATTAACTAAGATTGATAGATCTGCTTATTCTGCTTTACCAAATAAATTAGCCCTTGGACAACCTTCACAATATTATGTTGATAGACAAGAGATACCTAAAATATATTTGTATCAAGCACCTAATCTAAACACTTATACAGTTTTAAAATATTACGTTATTAAAAGAATAGAAGATGCTGGAGTCTATTCAAATGATGCGGATGTTGTATTTAGGTTCTTACCATGCATGGTCGCTGGTCTGGCGTATTATTTGGCTATGAAAAATGCACCTACATTAGTACAACAAAATAAATTAATTTACGAAGATCAACTTAAAAGAGCATTGGATGAGGATGGTCAAAGAGCATCAACATATATTACACCACAATCTTTTTATCCTAATGGAGTTTAATTATGGCAAAATGGGCAACAGGTAAAAGATCTCTAGCAATATCAGATAGGTCTGGTATGGCTTTTCCATATCAAGAGATGGTGAAGGAATGGAATGGATCATTAGTTCATTACTCAGAATTTGAACCAAAGCATCCACAGATAAGAAGAAGACATTTCACAGCAGATGCTATTGCATTACAAAACACAAGACCAATGAGATTTCAACAGCCGACAGATATCTCAACTATTAATCCACAAGCACCCAACGATAATGTCATTGCAAGTTCTGGTGGTTCTATGGTTGGTCTAGCAAATTTAAGCCTACCTGGAGATTTTGGCTTTATCACAAAACAACCAGGAGCTGCCTTGACAACTAGTGGAGTAGTTATAAGCACTATGAAACCAGCAAACCCATCTTTACAAAATAGAAATAGAGAATTAATTGCAACCGCAGGAACAATAACAGTGAGTATAACATAATGGCAATAACACATTCAGCATTTTTAACACAAGTAAGAAACTACACAGAAGTTGATGCAAACGTTTTAACAGATCAAATTATTCAAGATTTTATTAGATCTGTTGAATTAGACATAGCTGGTAAAGTTGATTACGATGATTTAAGAAAATACGTAACATCAACTTTTACTGTGGGAAATAGGTATGTAATATTACCAGGTGATGCACTTGTTATAAGATCAGTACAAATTATAGATAGTAATAACATTAGAACTTTTTTAGAAAAAAGAGATACAAGTTTTATATCTGAGTTTGCACCAAACGATAATACAACAGGAACTCCTAAGTATTACGCTAACTGGGAAGATAATGTACAACAAGGACCTGTAATTTTAGTTGCTCCAACACCTGCAGCAGCAAATACAGTGCAAGTAAACTATATTAAAAGTGCTCCTAATTTTACTAGCAGTAATAATACATATGTATCAACAAACCAAGAATCCATGCTTTTACATGGTGTCTTAGCTGAAGCCTTTAGATTTTTAAAAGGACCTCAGGATATGTACAATTTGTATGAAAAGAAGTATAATGAAGAAATACAAAATTTTGCCTTACAACAAATGGGTAGAAGAAGACGGGCGGAGTATGATGATGGAGTACCGAGAATACAGGTGCCTTCACCTTCTCCAAACACAAATTAATTAATTAAGGAGGCCAACATGGCAATAACAACTAACGCAATTTGTAATTCATTTAAAAAAGAATTACTACAAGGAAGTCACGACTTTGATGCATCAACAGATACTTATAAATTAGCGATGTACACAAGTTCAGCGACTTTAGGAAAATCAACAGAGAACTATTCTACAAACCCAGGTGGTGGAGCTAACACTGAAGTTACTTCATCAAACTACACAGCTGGTGGTAGTGCACTTGTTAACCAAGGTGTTAAAGTATCAAGTTCAATAGCAATTACTGACTTTGCTGATCTTAGTTTTCAAAACGTAACTCTTACTGCAAGAGGTGCTTTGATTTACAACACTCAAACTAATGGTGGTTCAAATACTACTGACGCTGTTTGTGTATTAGATTTTGGAAGTGATAAGACTGCAACATCTGGAACATTTACAATTCAGTTCCCTGCATTCACAACTTCTGCAGCTATTTTAAGACTAGCGTAATAAGTTAAAGGAAATGAATGTCAAATACATGGGGTGCACTTAGTTGGGGACAAGGAGATTGGGCCGGTCAAGGCGATATATCTTTAAATCTTACTGGACTAAGCGCATCCTATAGTATTGGAGCAGTTGTTGCTGATGCCGAACTACAAGTAGGTTGGGGAGGCGACACATGGGGTGAAAACGAATGGGGAGACCTTTCAGGAACTAACCCTATTGCAGTTGGATCTCAACTAACATCATCGATAGGTTCTGTATCAGAATTAATTATTGCTGATGCAACTGTTGACGTTACGAACGTTGGCCAGATGGCTTTTGGAGCACCATCTGCTGTTGGTGGAACTTCGATCAATCTAGATGTAACAGGATTTCAACTTACCTCAGCGATGGGTGATGAAACAATCAACATCGGTGTTAACATAACAGGTATGGGTGCATCAACTAGTGTTGGTGCTGCAACAGTTGATGGTTCTACTTTAACGGGTATTGGTTGGGGCAGAGGAGAATGGGGAGAATTTGCATGGGGTGATGCATACTCTGCATTAGCATTAGGACAAGAATTAACTTCAAGTATTAATTTTCCTGCTACAGGAGCATTTACAGATGTTACAATAAATCTTACAGGTTTAGAGATAACAGCTACTTATGCTAATCCGTCATTCTCAATAACTATTGATCAAGATATTTTTGTATTAGCAACTGAAGATCAGTTAGATATTACTCCTGGATCACTTGCTATGACAGGAGATGCTAATGTTGATGTAACTGGTGTTAGCGCAACATTATCACAAGGTAATGCACTTGCAGGTTTATTCTTAGATATACCTGTTACAGGAAGTACACTTACTTCAACTTTAGGAACTTTCAGTTTACAACAATCTACTAATGAGCCAGTGACTGGCCAACAAATAACAGCTACTTTAGGACAAGCCGAAGAAGTACCTGATCAACAAGTTGGAGTTTCTGGTCTGCAATTAAATGGTTCAGTAGGTCAAATTACAGCGACAGGGAATGCACTTGTGCAACTTTCTGGCGTGCAGTTGACTTCTTCGACTGGAAGCCCTAATATTACGGCTTGGCAGGAGATCAATCCAGGAGTAAATAATGTTTGGACAGAGGTTGATTTGGCTGCATGATTAATGTAAAATTATAATTATTTAAGGAGAATTTTTTATGGCATCAAGTTATTCAGCAGACCTAAAACTAGAGTTGATGGTAACCGGTGAGAACGCTGGTACCTGGGGTGACAAAACAAACGATAATTTAAAATTAGTTCAACAAGCAGTTGCAGGATTTGAATCAGTAGCACTTAACAATGGTGGAACTGTAACATTAGCTATGTCAGACGGAGCACTATCAAATGCTCGTAACATGGTTTTAAAATTTACAGGAACTCTTACAGGTGCTTCAGTAGTTACTGTTCCAGACACAATAGAAAAATTTTATATTTTTGATTGCTCTGCAGTAGGTGGAGTAACAAACCTTACAATCAAAACTGTAAGTGGAACTGGTTTTGCTGTAGGTGAAGCAGCAATAGTTGCAGCTTACACAGACGGAACAAATTTAAATGAAATTGCTCTTAACACTTTAGGCGGTACAATCGGAACTGCTCAAATTGCAAACGATGCAGTCACAGCTGCAAAAATTGCTGATGATGCGGTACTAGCTGCAGCTCTTTCAAACAATGCGGTAACAGCACCAGCTGTTGCAGCAAACGCGATTACTACAGCAAAAATTATAGATGATGCAGTAACTACTGCTAAAATTTTAGATGACAATGTTACTGCAGCAAAATTAGCAAACACTGCTGTAACTGCAGGAGCTTACACAAACGCAGGATTTACTGTTGATGCTCAAGGAAGATTAACTGCAGCAGCTTCAGGTGGAGCGGCAGGTGGAGACTCTTTTGATTACACACTTGCTATCGCAAGTCCAGGACCTGTATCAACACCTTACTCTCCATTAACTCCAGGAGTTACTGCGGGAATTGGTTATGCAGGCGGAGGAGCAGGTAATGGTGGAAATAGAAATGACCCAGTAAGACCAGGAGGTCCCGGAGGAAACGGAGGAATTGGTTTCTTTGCAGTTTCAGTACCAGGTGGATTAGCCGGTCAAACAGTAAACATTGGTGGCGGTGGTGGTTCAACACAATTTGCAAACGTTACAATTAGTGGCGGTGGAAATGGTGGACCTAATGGTGGTGATGTAGGTGGAAGAGGATCACCTTTCTCTCCTTTCCCTAACCAACCAGCTAGTGGTGGTTTATCAGGATTAGATCCAGGGGTTAACTCATTTAACCAAACAAATTTATATGATTTAAAAGTTGTGTTCCCAGTTATAAAAGCAGAAGGTGTAAACACAGATGCTTTATCAAACTCATTCCCAGCAGCAAACTCTGGTTTTTTCCAATTAGCAAAAACTATTGGTGGACCAGGTGGAAGTCCTAACCAATCATCAGGAAATGGTGGACCGGGTTACATGTTCTTCTGGGAGAAAAACGGAGGTGGATTCTAATGGCATCAATAATTTGGAACCTTGAAGGAGTAAGTCCTATTGTTTTTTGTAAAGACGATGCGGCAAGAGATTATGCTTTGAAACATGAAACTGGAGCAAATGCTACTGCAATTTCGGATGATGATTTTAATGCTTTAGTAAGAGGTGAGAAAGTAATTGACTTTACATCAAGACATGAAGCAATAACATATACTGATAGACCTGGTGCATGTGGAAGTTTAACAAAGTTTAAAGACGAGATGGAACAGTGTAAAAAGAAAATTGAAGATCATTTACAATTCCATAATGATACTGTTGACCAAGTACACAACACTAGATACCAAGCACATCTAACAAACATTGAAACTGTAAAAGTAGAAGCTGATGGTGGCGCGTTAAGTGATAGCCCATCTTTTCCAATGGATTCTTTTTATAAATATATGGAAGGAAGATTTGGATCTGCTGTGAGTTTTATGGAAATACCAGTATAATTCAGTAGAAGTCTTTTTTATTTAGTATATACATACTACTTATGTTCGAAAACAAGATTGTCTTTAGGGCACTTCCTGAATTTATTAAATGGAATTCAGATGTCAAACCAGAACCTGTCTCGATGAATGTACCTGAGTGGTATAAAAAATTAGAACATAAATTAGGAGCTTTTACAGTAAAAGGTTGTTTACCTTTTATGGATTCACTTACAACTGGTTATGTAATAAAAACAGCACAAGACTATTATGTTTCGATGAAACCTAATGAAAATCCAGAAAACGATAATGATAAATGGGAATACAAAATTCAAACAGGATTCTCAATGGCACCTCCCTTTATGCAAACACAAGCAAATTATTTAGGTATTGCACCAGAGGCTGGTTTTCATCCCTTCAAACAAATAGAAGGTTCATCATTTAAGGAAAGAAATTTATCAGATAGATTTTTTAAATTTGAAAACCCTTGGTTTATAGAAACTCCAAAAGGTTATTCATGTTTGTTTTTACCTTTACTAAATAACAATGATGATAGATTTGAAGTATTACCAGGTATTGTTGATACGGACATGCACTCTCATAGAGTACAATTACCTTCTGTCTTTAATGGTTGGAAATATAAAAATGGTTATGAAGGTACAATAAAAAAAGGTACACCTTTTGTACAAGTCTTTCCTTTTAAAAGAGACAAATGGAAGATGGAAGTAAAACCTATTTCAAAAAAAGAAATCGATGAAAAAGATTTTAAAATCTCAACAATAAGATATAAATTTATAAGAACTGTATGGAACAAGAAAATAACAAAATAATACTTGAAGATAATCGAAAAGATTTATCTGAATATGTCAAAGTTTATGACGATGTAATACCAGCACAAAAATTACAAAAACTAATGACTTGGTTAGAGATTGTTCAAAAAGATTATTGGGAAGCAGGAAAAGTAGGTGATACTGGTGATGGTGGTATACTTAACGAAGCTATGAGAGTAGTAGATTGTTTACCACTTTGCACACACCATACTTCAATGACTAATGTACATTATACATACTTCTTTCATGAAGTAGTTTTGCAAATTGTTAGAAAATATGTAAAGGACACTAAGATAGAATTTCATGATTGTAATGTTTCACAACTAGAAATATTAAGATATACGGTTGGTGGTAATTATAAACCACACGTTGATGCAAGTCTAACGTATCCTAGAAGATTAAGTTTTATTTATTTATTAAATGATAATTATGAAGGTGGAGAATTGCATTTTCCACATATAGGAAAAATAGAACTCAAACCAAACAGATGTATTATTTGGCCAAGTAACTTTATGTACCCACATGGTGTTACCCCGGTAACAAAAGGTACAAGATATAGTTTAGTATCATGGATAAATTAAAAACACCTATTCTTGTAAAAGATTTTATCACACCTGAAAAAGCATTCTTTTATCATAGTTATGCTAAATTAAATTTAAGAAACAACGCAGGTGGTTTGTCTATGGCAGATGATGTTGTAACTAATTTTGACGCTTCTAATTATGCAGATCCAGCAACTGAAATTTTACTTGTTGAAAAATGGCAACATATGGAAGAGTTGTGTGGTGTAAAACTATGGCCTACTTATTCTTTTTATAGAATGTATGTACATGGATCTGAATTAAAAGCCCATAGAGATAGACCTTCTTGTGAGTATTCAGTTACACTACATTTAGGTTCTGATAGCGTACCTTGGAAAATGTGCGCTGATGGTAAGTGTTTTGAACTTAAACCTGGTGAAGCAATTATTTATAAAGGTATTGATTGGGAACATTATAGAGAAGAACCTTACAAAGGTGATCAATACAGTCAAGTATTTCTGCATTATGTTGCAAAAGAAGGACCACATAAAGATTGGAAATTTGACAAAAGACTTCGAATAGGTTTAAGGAGATAAGCTTTTATGCTATAATCTGGCATGCCATTAACTAACATACAGATACGACCAGGATTTAATAAACAAGTCACTGAAACAGGTGCTGAAGGTCAATGGATCGATGGCGATTTTGTTAGATTTAGATATGGACTACCTGAAAAAATAGGTGGTTGGACAGAGATTTTAAATTCAACAATTGTTGGAGCAGTAAGAGAACAGCTTATTTGGGCAGATTTAGATGGAAGAAAATATGTAGCTTTAGGTACAAACAAAGTATTAGTAATATATTTTGAAGGTGCCTTTTATGATATCACACCCCTAGATGATCCAATTACAGGAGCCACATTTACAACAGTAAATAATGATGCCACTGTTACTGTAAATAAAATTGGACATGGATTAACTGAAGGAGATTTGTTTACCTTTACATCCGTAACACCTCCAACAGGAGCGGGATACACAGATGCAGATTTTACAACAAACACTTTTCAAGTAGTAACGGCCACCGTAGACACCTTTACTATTACAATGGCTTCAACAGCAGGCACAACAGTAGCTGCCAGTGGGTCCGCTGTAATCAATCCCTATGTTGAAGTAGGACCATTAAATCAAACAGCTGGTTATGGTTGGGGAACATCTTCTTGGGGAGGTCAATCAGGACTTGTTACAACTCTTAATGGATCATTGGCTGACGATACTAATGGTAATAACGGATCAGCAACCAATATAACAGTTACCTCTACAGTCGGTTTTCCAACTAACGGTAGTGTACAAGTAGGAACAGAATTTATATCATACACAAATATTTCAGGAAACGATCTTACCGGTATTACCAGAGGAGCAGGAGGAACAAGGGCAGCACATTCAAATGGTGCTTCAGTAGAATATTTTACTGCTTGGGGTCAAGCTTCAACTTCTACAACAGTATTACTAGATCCTGCTTCATGGTCATTAGATCATTTTGGAAGCACTCTTGTTGCAACTATTAAAAACGGAAACACATTTCAGTGGGAAGCAATATCTTCTTTTCCTGCAGCATTAAACACACGAGCAGCAGCCATCACAGGTGCTCCAACCACATCTGTAATGTCTATAGTATCTGAAAGAGATAGACATTTAATTATTTTAGGGACTGAAACAACTATAGGCACTGAGGCTACACAAGATAAAATGTTTATAAGATTTTCCGATCAAGAAAGTTTAAACACTTATCTACCTACATCTACAAATACTGCGGGTACTTTTAGATTGGACTCCGGTGTAAAAATAGTTGGAGCAGCAAAAGCTAAAGATTACATATTAATTCTTACTGATACCTCTGCGTATATCATGCAGTTTGTAGGTCCTCCATTTACTTTTTCTATTAGACAGGTTGGATCTAATTGTGGATTGATTGGTCAGCACGCTGTCAAATATGTTAATGGTAAAGTTTTTTGGATGGGTCAAGCAGGAGGATTTTTTGTTTATGATGGTACTGTCAAATCATTACCTTGCTTAGTAGAAGATTTTGTATTTACTTCTAAAGGAGATAACTTAGGTATTAATTATACAGCAGGTGAACAAGTATATGCTGGATTAAATCATTTGTATGAAGAGATAACTTGGTTCTACGCAAAGAATGGACAAGAACAAGTAGATAGAGTTGTAACATACAACTATACAGAAAATACTTGGACAACAGGATCTTTAGCTAGAACTTCATGGGCTGATGCAACTTTGTATGATAATCCTTATGCTACTGAATTTGAACCAACTACAATACCTACTTTCCCTGTGGTACAAGGAGCAACCAATGTAAATGGTGCTTCAGTTTATTATGCACACGAAGTGGGAAACAATGAAGTAGATGCTCTTGGTAACAAGACAGCAATACCTGCATTTATAACATCAGGAGATTTTGATTTATCCGCAGGTGGTGATGGACAATTTTTTATGAGTATAAGAAGATTCATACCAGATTTTAAAATTTTAACTGGAGACGCACAAGTAACTTTAAATTTAAGATCATATCCTGCAGCAAATTCAGTATCATCCCCCCTAGGTCCATTTACAATTAACTCATCAACTGATAAGGTAGATACACGTGCTAGGTCTAGATTTGCAAGTGTCAAAGTAGCTAATACCTCAACTGATCAAAATTGGAGATACGGTACATTTAGAGCAGACGTTCAACCTGATGGTATGAGAGGATAATGGATAATATATTATTAAACAATTATAATAACGACCGAGCACTTCAAGCAAAGTATGCTTCGTTTGATGATTACAAAGCGTTTATGAATAGCCCTGAAAGAATGGGTGATAATTCAGGTCTTTACTCTATAAGGGATCAATTAAACAGAGACTTTCTTCAAGGCGGACTTTTACGAGATGCAAAAGAAAGTTTAGGACAAACTTATGATTCAGTAATAAATGATATGGGTTCTATGGGACAAAAAGTAAATAACTTTGTTACCGAAGATATACCATCTGGATTAGAAAAAATTCAACAATTTTATAGTAAACTACCAACACTAACTAATTTAATAATGAAAACTGATAAATTCGATACATTACCACAACAAGATAGAGATTATATTACAAATATTATGGAGGGTGCTAACAGTGATCAAGGTCTTGCTGGCTTTTATAAAGATCCAGGAAGCGGACTTTTGAAAGATGCCATGGGTAAAAATGTTAGAAGTTTAAGAGGTAATTATGCAGAGTATATTAGAAAAGAATACGATAGAAGATTTAATGAAATGAATCCTGGATATGTTGATTACACTACACCTTTACAGTTAGCTAAAAATTCTTTCATACAAAAACAATTCCAAAAACAAGAGGACTTAGCAGCAAAAGAAAAAGAAAAACTTGCAGCTGAAAATAAAGTGAGACTTGGAGATTATCTGGTACAAGATAAAAGTTATAAATCAGATCCAGCTTTATCTGCTATAGGTAGAGCAAAATACACAGGTCCAGGTATGGCATTTGAAGCAAGGAATACGGGGACTGGTAAAGGGCCTAAATAATGGCTAGAGTAGATATACAAATACCAGAACCAACACCCGAATATACTGAAGAAAACCAAAGACAGGTTGCTCAATCTTTACAAACACTAAAGGATAAGTTAAACACAACTTATCAACAAGAAATTAAAAATGAACAAGATGCTTTTAATTATTTTTTATCATGACCATACAATATAAAAATCAAGGATTTAAACAAACTGATACAAGTAAGACTACAGCACTTACGTGTCCTAGTAGTGCAACTATTATAGTAAAAAGTATCTACTGTTCAAACAATGATGGTTCATCAGCTATCTTAGTTAATATGAATTTAGTAGACGCTTCTGATTCTAGTGCTGAATACGAGTTTTTTAGAGATGATGTTGCAGCTAAATCACAAACCAATGCTGCGCCACAGGGTATAAATTTAGAGGCGAGTGATTCAATAACTGTACAAGCAGCTACAGGAAGTAATAAAATTCAAGGTGTTATAAGCTATGCTCAAATAGACAGATCTCAGGAGAATGGCTAAACAAAAATTTACACATTTTATACCACGGGATAAACCTAAAAAACGTGGACCTCGACAACATAAAAAATCTTTGAACAAAAGTGAGAAGCGTCAAAAAAAATTAACGCGTTACAAGGGCCAAGGATAACAGTGAGAAACCTTCACCAACCTGCGTTTCAAAAATTTCATGAATTTTTAAGTAATCATAAGATTAATTTAAAAGAGTGGGATATGTTTGATATTTTAAAAATATCAAAAAGGTTCCCTTATACATTTCACACTGGTCAAGAAAGTATTTGTCTTATAGATAATTTAGGAACTAAATTAAGGAAAGAATTATTTGATAGATATGGTTTTTTAGATTTTAATGTATTTAAAAATTTTTATGAAAAAGGTTTTTCTTTTGTTATTAGTGATGTTCTTGACATAAATGATGAGCTTAAAAAAATAGAAGAAGTTGCCTTAGAAACTTTTGGTGTAAGAATATGTGGTAACTTTTATTTTTGTAAAGGTATTAATACTCAAAATGTATCTTTCCCAGAGCACACAGATAACTATCCTTTATTTATAAAAAATATTTATGGACAATCAGTATGGAAAGTAAATAACAAAGAGTATGTTGCCGATAACCAAGACGTGCATTTTATTAACACTCAAAGCCCCCACTGTGTGACATCTATAAAAGAACCTAGACTTTCTTTAAGTTTAGGTATATATCAGCCAGAATAGTCATGAAAATTGAAACTACAAAAAGTACACTTAATTTAATATTTCACGAAGATGAAATTGCAAAAATTAAGAAAGATGGCTTGATGACTTTCAAGAATGCAAATAAAAAACATTTTGTAAATATAATGGTAGATCAAATGATGAAGATTTATTCATCAATGGCTGATGGTGATTATGCTAATTTGTTTAGTGCAGGTAACGTAATTGAAAATGAAGAAGGTCCTCATGAATATAAGAGTGAGATAAACGTTATAGAAAAAATTTTAGAAACTAACAAACAATATACTGATGTAATACAACAAGCTAAGTTTAATAATTTTAAATGGAAAGGTTTAAAACTTTTAAAAGATCCTTTTACTTTATCTATATACCAACAGTTGTTGCAAGATTTAAAACCAAAAACAATTTTAGAGTTTGGCTCTGGTGAAGGTGGGTCTGCTTCTTGGTTTGCTGATACAACTAAATCTTTAGGAATTCACAGCAGAGTTATTACGGTAGATAACAAGGCTTTGATAGATTTACCAAATGTTGAATCTATTCAGTTAGATGTTAATAATATTAATATTTATGAATTTGAAAAGTACGAATCACCCATGTTAGTTGTAGAAGATTGTCATGCTAACATGCAAGGTATAGTTAAAAAAATGTCTTCAATAATGTCACCTGGTGATTATTTAGTTATTGAGGATACCATAGACCCCGAGAAGTATGATATATTTAAATCCTGCGATTTAACTTCATTTAGTAGAGATAGTAAATATTGTGACTTCTGGGGAAAAAATAATTCTTGGAATTATGATTCATTTTTAAGAAAGGAGAAATAATATGACACTTAAAAAAATACCAGTTGAAGCTAAAGAAATAATAAAACATAAGAGAACTGGAAAAGTATATGCTAATAAAGCTGATTTTGATTCTGATGTTGCTGATCCCAACACTGACACTAGTGCTGATGATTTTAGACAAGACCTTGAAATCAAAGTTACAAAAGTATCTATGGAAAGTCTTACCAAGGAATGATGAAACCAAGAGGGGCAACAGAGATTCAAATGGAGATGCTGCATAAGCATGTTTCAAAAGAAATATTAGATCAAGTACAGATATGTACATCCATACCAGGAAAAGTTCCTTTAGATAAAAATAAACTTAATGTTTTATGGCAGAAAAATTCTTGGGACCAACCAAATCTACAAGAGTTTTTTAGTAACAAAGAAAGACATAAAGAATATGATTGGTATATATTTAATAGTCATTGGAATTATGAAAAGTTTAGATATTTTTTTGACATACCCACAGATAGATCAGTAGTAATTAAAAATGGTATTGAATCTTTTCCTATTAGAAAAATATATAAAAAAGGTGACCCAATAAAATTAATACACCACTGCACTCCCTGGAGAGGTTTAAACTTAGTATTAAGAGCTATGCAAGAGATAACGGATCCTAATATTACATTAGATGTTTACAGCTCAACACAGGTTTATGGAGATTCCTTTAAACAAGCCAATGATGAACAATTTAAACCATTATACGAGCAAGCAGAGAAGTTATCTAACGTAAATTATATAGGGTACAAACCAAATGAATACATTAGAGAAATGATGCCTAACTATGATATGTTTATATATCCTAGTATATTTGAAGAAACTTCATGTGTATCAGCTTTAGAAGCTCTAGCATCTGGTGTACATACCATTACAAATAATCTAGGTGCTCTTTATGAAACTTGCGCTGAATGGCCTGTGTACATTACATACAATAAAAATTATGAAAGTATGGCTATAGATACTGCAGCAGCAATAAAAATGGCAGCAACTTATTTGCACACAGATTATCTACAAGAACATTTAGAACAACAACAAAAATTTTACAAAAGATTTTACAATTGGGAAAAGAAAGGTATGGAGTGGACTGGGTTTTTGAAAGGGGCATTAGATGAAAGAAACAATAAATAAAGATACTTACCAAACTTTAAAAGAAATTAAAGTACAACCACCACCATTTGAAAAATCGATTACACCTTTGTGGAAACCGGATACCGGACAAACTAACAACGTATCTATAATGGTTGGTACTCCAGTTCACAGCGAATGTTCAATTCATTACACACAAGCCCTATTAGAATTACAACAACTATGTATGAAGAATAAAGTTAAAATAACTTTTTCATTAGTTAAATCATCTTTAGTAACTCAAGGAAGAAATTTATGTGTTGCTGGATTTTTAGACTCTGAATATACACATCTATTATTTATTGATTCAGACATTTATGTTGATGCTCAATCAATATTTGAAATGATTAAAAAAGACAAAGAAGTAATATCAATTCCATATCCCTTAAAAACTATGAGATGGGATAAACTGTATTCTAAAATACAAGATGGTGAAGTTAAAGAGCCTGCAGATTTAAAGAAGTGGCTTAACACTTATCCTATGAGAGTACAAAACCATCAAGATATTAAAATGGATGATGGTGTTATAGAAGTAACTCACAGCCCTACAGGATGCATGCTGATAAAAAGAGAGGTATTTGATAAAATGATCAAAGCTTACCCAGATAAAAATATAGTACAAAAATCAGTAATCAACGGAGAATATGTAGACAAACCCCATTTATGGAATTTTTTCGATACTTTACATGATCCTGAAACAAAAACTTATATGGGAGAAGATTTTGCCTTTTGTAAACGTTGGAAGGACTTAGGGGGCAAATGCTACGCATATGTTAACGATACAATCATTCATGTTGGGGAACATCAGTACGAAGGACGCTTTGCAGATGAGTTGAAACCTGCCTAGTAAAATGGTATTATTTCATACTTAAGATCTTAAAAGGAGAATTTATATAATGCTAAATCTTATACCCTATGCACTAGCTGCTTATGGTGGTTATCAAGGATACCAACAAGGTAAACAACAAGGAGCTTCAGGGTTAGGAAGCTTATTGAGAGGGGCTTTAGGAGCTTACGGTGGATACACTGCAGGTTCTGCGGGTTTGCAAACATTTGCACCAAACGCATATAAATCTTTTGCAGCATCACAACCTTATGCATTATCAAGACTTGCAGGAACACCTGGATCAAACTTAATTGATCAATCTAATGTGCCACCAAGCCAGAGAATTGCAAATTTAAATCCTCTTGATAGAGGTGGTAATAAGGGTTTGTTAGATATTTTAAGAAAAGGCGGAGATCCCGACAATGATTTTTCGGCAGCTAGAGTTTCAGCAGCTATAGGTTCAGGAGCATACTTAAGTGGTGCATTCGATCAACAACCTACTGATATTTTTATGCCTGGGTATAATATGAGTTATTTAGATTTAAAAGAACAAAGACCTGTTTACAGTTACATAGATCCAAACACAGGTGAAGAAAAAGAATATAAGAAAATGTACTCACCTGAAGAAGCAGGGAAAGGACAGAGAAGAGTTGGTGCATATTCTTTAAATCAAACAAGATTAAAAGATGGCGGACTAGCCGAAATTAGAAAATTTAACGAAGGTGGTGTAAACTATTTACCATCAAAAGTTTCACATGATGAAGATGATGCAAATAATTATGTAAGAGCATCGGGTTATGTTGAAGACGGAGCAGGCGTAGGAGATAAGGACGAGGATACAATGTTAGCTCAATTAGCAGACGGAGAGTTTGTAACAAGAGCAGATGGAGTGTTAGGTGCTGGAATCATAGCTGGAGGAAATCCAGAAAGCATGAAAGATATGCGAGAAAAAGGTGCCCAATATTTCTATGAACAACAAAAAAGATACAAAAGAGTATTTGATTTATTACAGGATAGAAATGGCAACAGCAAACAAAAAACAAATTAAACCTTTAGTTAGTGTTCTACCTTTGGAGCCAAAGGATATAGAAAGATTTTGGCCCTTAGCTGAGTTCATGGTAGCTGAAGCATTAGCTTTTTCTGGTAAATATGCAGACTCTGCTTGGATAATGGAAGAATTAAAAAAAGATACAATGCAGTGTTGGATCATGTTTGGTTCAGATGAATTCGAAGAGAATAAAGTTTTTGGTATTTGTGTTGGAAGAATTGGTGTTATGCCAAATTACAATCAATATGAAATTATTATTTGTACAGGAAAAAGAAGAGAACTGTGGGAAGATAATTTAATTAAGATAGTTACAGATTTTGCATTAGTAAATAAATGTAAGAGATTAAGTATTATGGCCAGACCTGGTTGGGAAAAAGTTTCTAAAAAATGGGGATGGAAAAAAAGACACGTACAACTAGAGAAATGGATAGGATAAATATATGAGTTTTTTAGGAGGAGGAAGATCAAATCAACCAACGACACCGGCTACTCAAACACAATTTGTTAGAGAAGCTCCTGGTATAGAGGAAAGAAAAATTGAGTTGATGGACATTGCGCGTCAAGTAGCGCAAAAACCTATAACCCTACCTAATTACAATGTAGCTGGACTTGGAGCTTTAGAACAACAAGGAATGACAGCTGCTGGTACAACAGGTGTCGGTTCAGGAACTGTTCAATCAGGAATAAATCAAATTACAGGTGCAGCAGCACCTGTTGGTGCATCACAGATTGCACAATTTTTAAATCCATATCAATCATATGTTACTAATGAGATTGGTAGACAAGGACAAATAATGCAAAACCAACTTGCAGCACAAGCAGTTGGAGCAGGAGCTTTCGGAGGTGGAAGAGAAGGTGTTCAACAATCAGAATTACAAAACAGAACTTTAGAAGCAATGGGTAGAGCTCAACAACAAGGATTTGGTACTGCATTATCTGCTGCACAGAATCAACAAAGAATGGGTTTAAGTGCTGGTCAACAACTTTCAAACATTGGTGCGGGTCAACAACAAATGGCACAAGCTGACATAAATCAATTAATGGCAGCAGGCGGAGTTCAAAGACAACTTGCTCAACAAACACTTGATGCATCAAGACAAAATACATTACAACAACAATATGAACCTTATCAAAGAGCTGAGTTCTTAGCTAACTTATATGCTGCAGGACCTAAGTCTTCTTCACAAGTGACGATGGGTACACAACCTTCTACTAGTCCATTAGCACAAGCAGTTGGAACAGGTATAGGAGCATTTGCAGCATTTCAAGGGGCTAAAGCACCAGGACAGGTTTAGGAGATACCATGTCTTTAAATAAAATTTTAAATAGACCGATGTTTAGAAAAGAGGCACTTAAAAAAGGTGTGCTTAAACCTATTCGTGCACAAGTAGGTACTATGGTTGGACCACCATACACACCACCAGGAGTTCCAGCTATTAGAAAACCACCTACATTCATGGAAAGAATGAAAGTAAGTACCCCAGTTAGATTAGCAAAAACTCTTGGTAAAGGTATATTAGGTATACCTCAGTTAGGCGGTTATTATGCAGGTGATAAAGTTGGACAAGCTTTAGGTATTGAAAGTGACTTAGCACGAATGCCTTTTGGATTAGCAGGAGCTTATTATGCAACTAAAGCAATGCCTGCTTTAGCAGCGTTACCTGCTGCAACTTCTGCAGCGCTTATAGCAGGTCCAGCATATCTTGGTATTGCAGGTAAAATGGAATATGACAGAATTCAAAAAATGAGTCCAAAGGAAAGAGCAGCTCATTATGCTAAATCACAACAATTTGGAATGTCTTATTTAGATGATGATCAATTTAATGATCAGTTTGGTAACTTAAAACCAAAAACAAAAAAAGAAGTAAAACAAAGATCTTCAGCAGCACCTAAAGAAGGACCTGGTTCTGGAAGATTTAATTTTGGTCAAAACAAATCAAAAGAATTAAAAGCTGAAGGCGATTTACTGCTACAGGACAACGTAACAACATCTGACGACATAGCTAATTTAGATGTAGTACAAGAGAATTCTATTAATGTAGATAGCTCATCCATTCCTCCTGGAGAAAAAGGCGGACCAGGGTTTGTTAAAAAAGATAAAGATGCAGAAATGCCTGCAGCTGAAAAGAAAAATATTAAAAACATTAACACTGTTCAAGGAAACAATGAAATTGGATTAGGTGGCCCATCAGATGATGTTGAATTTAATAAAACAATTGCACTTGCTAAAAAATATCAAGAAGAAGTATTTAAGGGTGAGGGATCACAAGCTGGATTAGTATTTTTAGCTAACCTTGCATCAGGATTATTAACAGGAACTACAGCAAAAGCTGGATTAGGCGGAGCTATGGAAGTATTTGGTCAAGCAATAGGCCCTGCTGTAAATAACTATGCAACAATTAAATTAAAAGAAGGTGAACTTAGAGCTCGAAACAGAGAATCATCACTAAACGCTGCCTTAGATCATATGAAATTTTTAAATGATGCAGCTAACACAGCAGCCGAAAGACCTGAAATTGATCAATATGGAATTATTCAAGTAAGAGGTAACGATGGAAGATTAAGAAATTACAAAGGTATTATGTATAAAAACGGTACTATTGGTATGCCAGCAGGATTAGATGCTAGTGGTGTTGAACAATATGTTCCTGTGCCACAAGGATCTCCAGTAATGGGAAGTGACGGTAAACCTGTAGGTCAATACGAAAACTTTTTAGAACAAAATAATGTAGATAAAAGATTATTCGATATTCAAGATATTTTAGGAAATAGATACAATGCACTTTCTGTTACAAGGGATGTATTAAAAACATTAAATCAAATGGATGCTAGTGGGGAAAAGGTTAAAGCCGGTGCTGCATTATCTATTGATCAGTTCACTAGAAGATTAAGTGGGGTTGCAAAAGAGGTATTAGGTTTTGAAGTAGGTTCAATGTCATTAGATGCTTTAGAAGCAAAAGTAGCTGAGCTTCAAGCAGACGAATATGCTGCAATAGATAGAGATCCTGATTTAAGTGAAGAGGGTAAGAAAGCTGCTAAAGAAAATTTAAGTAGTAAAAATTTAATTAAAGAAGCTAGGAAAAGATTAGATAAAAGAGGAATGCTTTCTGATTTATCTAGAGAAGAACAGGAAAAACTTGCTGTACAAGAAGTTACTTTAACGTACGCACTAGCAAATACATTTAAAGATCAAGATAGATTAACACAAAGAGATGTTAATGCTGCTAAAGAAATTGTAAACATATTTTCACTAGGAAGATCTTCTAAAGACGTTAGAGCTTCTATCGAAGCTATCGGAAGACAGCTTGAATCAGATATTAGAAGACAAGAAAGTTTATATACAGTAGCAGGTGGTTTAGAAAACACTCTTAAAGATTTAAGAAGACTTAAAAACTTTGAAGTATTTGAGGGAGAAGGTGGAGTTGTTTCACAACTAGCAGAAGATTTAAGTATAGAAGAAATAGAAAATATTATTGAAGGGATAAACTAATGGCTTCGATAAAAGAAATACAAGATCAAATTAATAATAATACTTTTGATCCAAGTAAATTAAATTCTAGACAAAGAAAAGCAATAGATGAAGCTATAAGAAGAGGACTAATTACAGGTCCTTCAATGAATGAATTACAAACAGAAAGAGCTGGTGCAGCAAAAGATGTAGCAACTATAGATGCTGCAGTTAAAAACCCTCTTGGTGTACAACTACAACAACAAGGAAGCTCATTAGACGGTAGATCAGAAGCAGTCCTTGCTGGTGATCTTATAGGATCAATCACACCGTATGTTGCAATGAGAAAAAAAATATTTAGTGCAGCTAAGTCAAAAGTACCAGGGGATAAGTCTACTGGCTTGTTTGCTAGAACTAAAATGTTTAGTAACTTTTCAGACAAACTAACTGCAAGACTACCAGGAAGATTTAAATTATTAGGTGGATTAACAAAGTTACTTGCAAAGGTAGCAGATCCAACTATCGGAAGAGTTATAGCTAGTCCACTTGGAAAAGCAGAAATATACTCTGTATTAGGAGGTACTGCAGGTGCAGGTGCAGGTTCCATTACTTATGACATGTTAAATGAAACTGTTGGAGTTGCTGCAATGGATGCAATAGCTTCTGACATGGAGAACATGAGTCCCAAAGAAGTTGATACAGATATGATGGCTAACGCAGCAGACTCAATGTTTACAGCTTTAGCATGGAACGCTGGTGCTGCAGCACTAACACCGGTTATTACAAAAGGTTTTGGTAAAATCGGAAGATTAATGATTGGTGCTAAATCAAAAGACGCAAAAGAATTAGTAAATATTGCAAGAGATAAAGGTTTACCACTTCCTATGGTAATGACTGCACAAGAAGGTACAGGTCTTCTTGGTGGTTTTGCTGCTAAGTATTTTAAGGTACTTGGTATCATGCCTTTTATTAATGGTATTGGTAAAGAAGCTTTACAAGGAGCTGAACAAGCAGCAGGTAGAAATTATTTAAACAATGATGTTCTTAAATACGGGCCACTGATTAAAACAGGAATGTTATCAGCTACTGTTTGGAAACAAGCAGATCAAGCATTCATACAAAACAGTAACTTAATTAATGCAAGTTACAAAGCTTTTGATACTTTAGCAGATACAATTGGTAATCCAAAAGTTATTCCTACAGGTCATGTAAAATTTATGGCTAAAAATTATGTAGATGAACTATCTATGAAATATCCTGGTCTTACTGCTTTTGCAAACGATGCTATGGGAAATATAGATATGAAAGCATTAGAAAAATTACAAGGTACAGGTGATCCATTAGCTTTATTCTTTAGATACATGAATAAGATTGACGATTTTGTAACACCAAAACAATATAAAGGAATGATGGAAACATTAAACAGAGCTATTGGAGAAACAACTTATGATAATATTAGACCTACTCTATGGTCTATAAGAGAAGCTCTTGAAAACGATCTTAACTCATTTGGTGGAGCAATAACAAAAGAAACATTTTTAAAAGACGATGCAGTAAAAGCTGCCTATGAAACATTAAAGAAAACAAATCCTGCTGCAGCAGAAGCAGACATGGCATTAAAAATAAAAGCATCAGAAGGTTTAAGAGATAAATTATATGGTGCAAATGACACTTTTTCTACATTAATGAACTTCTATCAAAGAGCAAATGCTACAAAAGTATTTAAAGAATACAGCGCAACTGCATTTACTAATAAAGCTTTGGCTGGAATTGGTTCTATGGAAAAGAAAAAAGCACAAAGATTTTTTAATGATTTAGCAAATGATGTATTTACACGTGGAGATTCAACAGCCATAAAACAATTTAGACAATTACTAGGTGCTGATAAAATAGTGTCTAAAAAAACAGGACAGGCAATAGGAGTTACAAAAGGTGGTGGAGAAGCACTATAT
>WLWE01000398.1_pt1 | contig 38136 bp, 33 predicted proteins | sample 6718301 | NCBI WGS metagenome assembly WLWE01 (sample SAMN12718691, study PRJNA515312) | sponge metagenome | isolation source: marine sponge | host: Mycale hentscheli | place: New Zealand: South Island, Marlborough, Capsize Point | collected 2003-05-01
CTTTTCTATGCCTTCTTCCATAGCTTTATAATACTCTTCTTTTGTTTTAGGCGTGTATATAAGCTGCTGTAACAGGGGAGGAGTATGTTTGGTATTTAGAACTATCTTCTTTGCTTTGTATGCCTTAATCATTGCTGTAAATTCCTATAGTGAGAATGTTATCTATACTTAGAGAGTCCATGCGAGTTTGTAGTTCACGAACATCATCCTCTGTCTTAAAGATATCATATAACTGATCGAGAGTACCATCAAATATAGCATTAACATCCTGAGAAATTTCATAACACTTCCTAGTGTACAATCTATCTAGTAAACTCATTTTTAATCCCTTTTCTCTGTGTGTATAGCAAATTTAATTCTAAATCTTTCATCTTTTCCATATACGTCATCTCTTAACGAATCAAGTATATTCTTTACTGTTAAAAATAATGAATCTTTATTGGTGTTTATTCTGACTGGATACAACATTTATTCCCTCTATTTCGTAACCTAAAAAGTAACAGGAACAGTATAAAACAAAATTGAATTATTAGTATTATAATTTATTAAATAAATGGCAAAATATCAGCTTATTTTAACTTTTTTCTAACAATTGAAAATCTCCAAAAATATCAGGATATAATTGAACTATTGCTTATTTTGTTAAAGCTTTTTTGCCTGTCAAACCCCTAAAACTTTTTTATTTCCAGAAAAAAATATTCTCTCTAAATTATCTCTGAAATAATAAAACGAACAAATCGAACAAATTGTTCACATTGTTCACATTGTTCATCTTTAATTTTTTTTAAATTTATCAACTAACAGCAAAAGTGATAAAAAACTAAAAACACGGATTTAAAACCTTTTCCAAACCTTCTCTATAATCGCACACACGCTCGCATACACACGCATATAATCGCACACGTACACACACGCCGCCCTGCGCCTAGCACAAAGGAGAGCTTTATTAATATACTCTTAATAAAAAAAATTCTTATAAATTTTTTTTTTTTATTAAGCATATTTATATATTACTAAATATTAAGAGTATAAGATTCATATTAGAGAACTTTTAAAAAAACGTGAAAATTGCTGAAGTTGTAAAGCTAAAAGCAACTAACGAAATTAATCAAAGAAATTCATCAACGAAATTCATCAACTCAAATCTGGAACTCAACTAACTTAAAAACTTGCTAACTTAACTAACTCAGGAACTTAAGAACTTAACTTAACTAAACCACCTAACTCTTCACAAAAGTCCTAAAGTTACGATCCACTTTTAAAAAACCTTCCCATCATCAGGGGTCTAAAATGACGCATAGTCATTACTTGCTAAAAAGAGAAGTGTCACTAAGAAAAACTCAAGCTTGGAAGTTCTTAACTAAAGATAACATGCTATACTAAGTACATTACTAGAATCTCGGTTCTAAAAAGGACGTGTAGTCCTTACCTGCATAAAAAAGAGAAGTATAACAACAGAATACTTGAGAGGTGAGTAGTAATTAAAAGTGCTTGGATAGTACTTAGTACCTCAACGTCATAGAGGAGTAGTATAAAGGTACTTGGATAGTACTTAGTACCTCAACGTCATACTTGTTTATTTAATTTTTTTTTAATTTATAAAATAAAGAGAGACAGAAACACAGTCAACGCCCCTATCCCCCTACGCCTTTGAAGGCAGGGAGGGGGCTGAGTTCTTAGTTAATTATCCTCTTTGGTTGTCTGTTAAAGAGAATTCCGGAAATTTGAGCGACTTTTAATAAAATATAAGAATAGCATTTTAAGATACCTTAAACAGAATAAAATTTTAAAGATGGGTCAATTGTAACAAAAACTATAATCTTTTGTCTAAGACCTTTTTAAATGCTATTTAAACACATTCTATACATCAACAAATGCTTCAAAATTACAAATCTTTAAAAATGCTTCAAAATTACAAATCTTTAAAACCGATAAAATTTATTCGTTACAAGTTTTACAAATCACTTTTGCACAAGTTATAGTAAAAAAATATTGCACAAAAAGTAATAAATAATTTATAATATGAATAAACAAAATAAAAAAACGATTGGAATTAGCAATGTCTGATATACAAAATGAAGAGTTGGCAAAAGAATTAACCAAAAGAGTTCTTTGCGATTTGAATTACTGGGCAGGTTGGAGAATTAAGTTCATAAATATGCATATATCTGACCAAGAATTACTTGTAGAAATAGAGAATATTAAAAAGCCTGATATAGAACTAATCGATTATTGGCTATCTGTTTATTTCAATAAAAATGCATGTAAATGTGGATCAAAAAATATACATGTAGATGGAAATATTCTAGAGCCAAGTTCTTGGGAAAATATAAAAGAAAGTAATGGAGCAGTAACTTTAAAGTTAAAATCAAAAATCATCAAATCACTTCACTGTAGAAGAAAGTCTTGTTAAGAAAGAGAATTGATATGAGAAATAAAGTTTATGAAAAAACAAAGATAGGACTTGAAATTTGTAAAAACGTTCTTTCAAAAACATTACTATCTGAAAACAGAAAGATAGAGGAATACGAAATTCTGATACTCAAGAACGGTGATTTAGAGATTAATATTCTTAACTCAATAAAATCAAAAAAAGACATAGAGTTTTTAGATATGCTCCTCTTTTTAGCCTTTAGGGGAAGGTCATGTAGAGCTGAAGAAATGCATTACGGGGTCTTTTGCTGTTCAACGTATTTTGGATACGAATTGACGGAGTTCAGGAATAAGAACTTTCCTCATGATAGAGAAGATGTTGTGGTTCTTAGAATAACTAAAAAAACAATGAGCTTTTTGAATACAGACAAAGACCTTGTAGGTAAAAGGAAAATAATATTTAGAAGCTAAAAATCTTTTTAAAATTAAGAAAAATAAAATAAAATAAATTATAATATTACATTGAAAAAACAAAGGAAAAATAAAATGGAATACCCAGAAAGAAGACTTATACCAAGAATAAAAGATAATCAATCATCAATAGAAGAATATCTTAACTATGCTCTTGAGGGAAGTAGCAAAGAAGTAAAAGATGCAGCTAAAGCCTCCATTTTGCGTTATTTAATTAGATGCATATACAGACAAGACGGACATACTAATAGAGTAGGAATTCCAGCTCTTTCAGAAAAATGTTCTTATAAAGAAGGTTATATACTTTCTTCAACAAGCTCGTATATCTTTGACATGATTAACGAAAAAATAAGTGATGAAAATGAAGAAATAGTTGAATCATTTGAAATTAAAGACGAAAAACCTATATTTGGCATTTATAGCATTGCAGACTATGTACTTAAATCAAAATACTGGGATAATTTAGTTTCAAAAATAAGAAAAGGATGCCAAAAAGAATCTTTAAGATTCAAAACATGCTTAAAATTATACAATGCACTTATAAATGCTCTTATTAAAGACATGAATTATGAAAATATAGATATACCAGAATTTTTTAGATGCCCAAAAAAAATGGAAGAGAACTTTTTTACTAATGAACATGAAGCCTTTGTAGATGGAAGAGGTTTTTTAGAATTCGCAAAAGATAGAAGCAAGTATATGAGGTATCCAAAAATTGTAGAAAAATTTTTTAACAACGATTCCTATATTTCATTTTTAGAAAAGATAAAAAAATCTATGACAGAGAGTGAAGTAGAATTTACAAAGATTTTAGGTTTGGTAGAACATCTATCATGTTTCCATTCAATAATATACAAATTCGTCAAAGCAAACTCTAAAGAAACAGAGTATTGGGGAGATTGGGATGCGGTTGAAATTATTAAAAAGAAATTAGATAAGTTAAGAGTTAGATTTACTATAAAAATTTCTGCAGGAAGAGAAATTAAAAGCAAAATAGAAGAAGACAGTACTTATAAGAATGATTTCTATCAAATATACCAAAATCCCAATGATATTATTACTCTTGAAAATAGTTTAAAATCTGCAAATAAAGAAGACAATCTGGAAATAGAGCCTTATATGCATCAATTTAACGATACCATTAAATTCATACAGGCAGAAATAGAAAGATGTACTTCAAAATATAGATATAGAAATAGAAATAAAAATAAATAAATAAGGGGAAGAATAGATGTTTAATGAAAGCCCCTTTACCCCCTATGATTTCCAAGAAAAGCCTATTGAAAAGATAGTTAAAGAACTAAAAACTAACGACAAAGCTACAGCTGTATTTCCATGTGGGTATGGGAAGACATTAGTTTCATGGTTTGTGCAAGATCACTTCAATCCAGAGGTGTGCGTTTTCTTTGCTCCTTCAATCTCTCTTGTAAAACAATCAGCATATTCATTTGAAAGACAAGATAGAGATGCTTATCAAATAGCTGTCTGTTCTGATGCTAATTCATTAAGCGATGATCAGAAGAAAAAAGCTGATTTAATAGAACAGATAAAGGAAATTAAGACAGCTAAAATAACAACTAATGAAGAAGAATTGAGCAATACAATTACTCGTGCTAGAAATAGCAAGGATATCAAGAAAGTAGTTATATTTTCTACGTATCATTCTTCAGAAATTCTAGTTAAAACTCTAAAGAAATTAAATATCATTTCTGACTTTGCTATATACGATGAGGCACACAGAGTAGGGCTTCCTGACAGTGCTAAGAAAGATTTAGAAGCTTCCCAACAAGAAGAAATTAAGAAATTCTACCATTCACACAATCTTGAAGCAAAAAAGAAATTGTTTCTAACCGCCACACCTACCTCTTATATGACCAAGGAGGTTGAAAGGTTTGGCAGAATATCTGAGAGAATCTCTTTCAAAGAAGCGATAGAAAAAGGAATTTTAAATGATTATGAAGTAAGAATTTCTATTATAGAGTTGGAAAGTAATGTTCTATATGATGATTCTAAATACAAATATGTTGCTTCTCTTTTCCCAGAAATGATAGAGAGCTATCAAAAAGAAACATCCACAAAAAGAATGTCCGGGATAGCTTATTCGCGAACAATACATAGATCAGAAGAATCTTCAACAACTTTTTCTGAATATAGAAAGGATGAGTATTTAAGTAAACACATATCTCACAGAGACAATGCTAGTGATAAGAAGCAAAAACTTAAGTGGCTAGAAGACAACGAGAAAGATGTGAGATGGCTCTTCAACGCCAGATGTTTAACAGAGGGAGTAGATGTAATAAGCCTAAACTCTGTTTGTTTCTTGGATACAAAGCACTCAAAGACTGATATAGTTCAAGCGGTAGGAAGATCTTTAAGGAAGTCTAAGAAACAAGAAGGAAAATCTATAGTCTTTCTTCCTATAGGATTAACAGAGAAGCAACTTGCAGCTACAGAGAAAAGCCTTGATAGCATAGCTGGAACTGAATATGACACAGTTGCATCTGTACTTTACCATCTTTCTGAGGTATCAGAAGTAATTGTTACAGAATTCATTGAGAATAAGGTTAAATGCGAATTCCTTAGACCATCAAGAAATCTTTATCAAAGCAAAGAGGAAGTTGTTGTAAATGCACACGCGCGAGTAAAGAAAATTCTTGAAACACTTGCTTTGGAAAAAACATATGGTAAAAAATGGTTAAAAATATTTAATGACCTTAAAAATTTTCTGGACAAGAACAAGGGCTATCCAAACTCACACTCCAAAAACCCAGAGGAAAGATCCCTTGGAGCGTGGGCAGCAAATCAAAGAACAGTCTACAAAAAATCCAAGCTTGACCAACAAAGAGTAGCTAAACTTGAGTCCCTTCCTGGCTGGATGTGGGATTCCTTTCAAGGAGCCTGGGGCAAGAACTTCAGGGAACTGAAAGACTTTCTAGACACGAACAAGGACTATCCAAGCGCAGCTTCCAAAAACCTAGAGGAAAGATCCCTTAGAGGGTGGGTAAAAATTCAAAGAGCAGCCTACAAAAAATCCAAGCTCGACCAGCAAAAAGTTGCTCAGCTTGAGTCCCTTCCTGGCTGGATGTGGGATGTTCTACAAGAAACCTGGGACAAGAACTTTAGGAATCTTAGTGGGTTCCTTGATAAGGATGGGGGCTGCCCAAACTTATACTCCAAAAACCTAGAGGAAAGATCTCTGGGAAGGTGGATAGTAACTCAAAGAACGGCCTACAAAAAATCAAAGCTCGACCAGCAAAAAGTTGCTAGACTGGAGTCTCTTGCAGGCTGGGTCTGGGTGTGGAATAAAAATAAAATAAAATAAAATAAAATAAGAAAAGAGAAATCCTTAAGTTTGGTCTCTCTTTTTTTTTATGTTTTTTGGGTAGATTTTTTATTTTTTTTTCCCTTTCTTCTTGGCAGCTTCTCTCTTCACGCTATAGGCAATAGCGACTGCCTGTTTCTTAGGTTTTCCAGCTCGTATCTCAGCTCCAATATTCTTTCCAAAGGCTTTTTTTGAGGTTGATTTATCTAAGGGCATAATTTCTCTTTTGTTGTTATTTATGAAGTTATTAATAATAATAATAATAGGTAAAGGTATAAAGGTAACTTAAAAGAATTAAAAGGTATTTAAAAACAATTTTAGTAGTTTAAAAGGTAAAGTTGATTTTTATTCACAAATAAATTATAATTACTATATATGTTAATAACCAGTAATAGTTTTAATGAATAACCAAATAACCATGCTTAAAAAAAATAGCAATAATAAAAATTTAATAGTAACAAACTCTTCTAGAGAATTTACAAACCCAAAGATACTGGAAAAGATTGCATCTATAATACTTTCAGAAGGTTTAAGAGGATGTTTTTCAATAGTCAATAACAGCAAAGTTCAAGCAGGGAGCGTGAGATACAGCTTTACTTCAACTGGGCATTTCCTTAAGGCAATCTCAGACTCAATATTGCAAGTAAAGAGAAATTACAGCGATATAGTTGAATTGGTAGAGTGGAATATAGACAACAACGAGAAAACAGACTCTATGGGAAATGTTGAGTTTACTTCTAAAATCTGGCTAAATGCTTATTTGAAAGATAAAGAAGAAGTGTCTTCAGCATCAAAATCAGCTACATCCATTATCTCCAAGAAATTATTAGATTTCAATGATGGAGCTCGTCTTCCACAGTTTATGCAAGGAGAAGGTTCAAAGAGAAGCTACTTGCAAAGATACAACTTGAAAAAGCTACTTGGATGCGAAACTTCAGACAAAGAGATAGAATTTGAACAAGAAATTGCCTATTCACAACTAGAAGAAAAAATTAATAAAACAACTACAAGTGAAATTCCTATAATAGAAGAATCTCAATCTAAAAATGAAGAAATTGTTTCAAAAGAAGAAGTTGAAAAATTGATTAAAATACATAAAGACATGGGGTATCTTCCAAAAAGCGAATATCCAAAGGCTTTAAAGATAATGAATATATTCAAGTTCAATAAAGAAGCTGAAGAATATGCTTCAAAAGAGGCTTCATGGGGAAGACGTCAAACAGTCTGCTTGGAAACACTGCAAAAAATATTGAGTGAGGTATAAAAATGTATAAAAGAATTTGCAATGCCTCTGATAAAAAGAAGTTCCTTGAAACTAGAAGAGATTATTTCACTGGAAGCGATATAGCAATGTTGATGAGATTTTTAGTTGATGGCGAAACCAAATACTACGAAAATTCAATATTTGAATTCACTAAAAATAAAAGCAAAACAATTAAAGTAACTCCTGAGAAACAAGCTATGTTCAACAAAGGACATATTGTAGAGGATTTAATTTTCGATAGGAAACAAGAGCTCTTTAAAGATTGCATCTTAGACCAAAACAACATGTATGCTTCTGAAATTTACACATTTTTGTCTTGTACAACGGACATAGAGGTATATAAAAACAATGCCCTGCACCATATTGTGGAAGTTAAAAGCTGCAATTCGATAGATAATCAGGAACTTTATAAGTCAGGTAATCACTCTAGCATATATCAATGTGCTCTTCAAAATATAATCCTTGGTGTTCCAGTTAAACTTGAATGCTATTCATTCGACAGCTCTGATGATATTAAGGATGAAGATGTTCATTTATTCCATACAGAAACAATAGACAGCGAACATAAAGCTGTTAAAGCAATTCTAGAAAATATAGATGTTTTAAGAGAGTTCTTTGGAAAATATTGTTCTGATTTTGAGCCTATAGAAAGAAAGGTGATAGATTTTAAAGATACTATTACTAGATATATTAAGGCAAAATCCACTTTAGAATTCATAGAGGGTTTTAAAGACCAAATAAAAGAAATATCCGTTCAAAATAATTTTGATGAGTACTTTTCTACTTTTAAAACTAAAGTTTATGATGATGAAACATTAGAAAGAATAAAGCATATTAAAAATAACAGTGACTTCTCAATAAGAAAAATTGAATATACAAAAATTCTAGCTACTAAAGTATACAAAAATATAAAGGAAAGTTGCTTGATGCCTCTAAACGAAATCATAAAAGGAAGAATTGAGGGTATACAAAGCAAAGAAGATATTATATCTATTAATAATTATGTTTTAAGGTACCTAGAATCAAATAACTTTTTAAAAATAGAATCAGAGTCATTTAAAAATAGATTGAGCTTTACAAAGGCCTTAAAAGCTAAAATAGATGAAATGAAGAATAGCTTAGATGGAATACTGGACAAGCATAAGTTTGTTGAAGATGAAGCAACAGGTATATACCTTCATAAATCTACTTTAAAATTAAAAGAGATCCCTAAGGAAATCAAAGAGTCTATTGATGTTATAAAAAAAGATTCCCCATTCGAATATAAAATTTCATATAGAATCAAAGGAATATAATGGTTCAATTAAGAGACTACCAAAAGTCTTTTGCAGAAGAAATTATATTTAAACTTAATAGCAGAAAGCGGGGAGTGGTATCATTTCCTTGTGGGTTTGGTAAGACTCATATACTGGCATATATACAACATCATAAGAAGTTCAATAAATCTTTAATATTCTGTCCTACAATCGATTTACTGGAGCAAACTGGGAAGAAATTATCAGAGCTTCTTAAAGTTGATATATTGATTGTTAGTTCAAAATTGGGGAAGGTTCCTTCTTCTGAAGAGATAGAAAAGTTTATAGATAAAAATGAAAGATGTTTGGTCTTATCAACGTATGCATCTAAGGAGATAGTATGCTCTGTTAGAAGAAAGTTTGATTGTATTTTCTATGATGAAGCACACAGGATATCTAAAGAGTTTTTAAGAGAAGATTTTTCAAATAAATTACTCTGTAAAAACATAGCCTCAGAGTACAAAATATTCTTGACGGCTACTCCCACAGATGTTCTTGTTAAACACAATGAGATTCTATCTAAATGCTCATTAAAGCATGCTATAGATATTGAGGCCTTGAAAGAGTTTCATGTAGTTTGCTTCGTCTCAAAAGAACAAGAAAATGACTGTGAGATTATAAAGAAATCTATTCAATATCTTGAGAAGGAGGGAAACAAGCAATGCATCTCTTTTTCTTCAACAAATGAGCGAGCAAAAAAACTTTCTCAATTCATAAATAGCATTGAAGGTGTTGAGTCTAGATTTGTTTATGATTTAAATGGATTGGAAGAGGTGAATAGCTTTTTAACCAGAAATAATAACAGATTGAAAGTGGTTGCAAATTGTAGAAGGCTTGCGGAGGGAATAGATATACCTTCATTAGATAGCATTATATTTGCTGATGCCAATTCTTCTATTATTCAAATAACGCAGGGGATAGGAAGAGCGATAAGAAAGAATAAAAATAGCAAAAATAAATCTCTTATAGTTATCCCAATCATGGTTAACATGCATCACGATGATTTTAATATTGAATCTCCAGACTCTATGAGCAGATACTCTAAGATGTTAGATATAATGAAGGGATTAAATAAAGATACTATTAATCTTGTTTCTTCTAATAAAGGTATTATTACTAAATCAAAATCTATAAATATAAAGAGAAAAAAGAACTTAGATATAAATTATTTAATTAATAAAGATAAAGACTTTAAAACTTCTACAATAAAGCATTTTGAGATTAATAAAATTTATAAGGAATCAGAATCAACTAAACCAGTTTTCTTGAATTATAATAGCAATGAGATAATGAAAAGAATTAATAATTTAATTGAAACAAAATGTGAGTGTAATGGAGTTAAGAAATTGTCTTGGAAAACTAAAAACTGTAATACATGTATGGGGAATCTTTCAGAATATATCAATTTGATAGCTGTAATTCCAATCATGTCACAAATTTTAAGAAATAAGTATGTAAGATTTGTTCCAGACGCACATTCTTATGTTTCAAAGATAGTTAATAATGCACTCAATATTAAAATAGATAATAGGGATGAAAAGAAAAAATTTATAGAAAATATATTTAAAAAGATGAAGTACAAAGGTTTGTTGTATTTATATCCTATAGAAGACACAAAAATTAGGGAGGCAATTAAATGATAATTTCAGAAGAGGAATTTTCAAAAGATGTAAATAGGATGATAGAATTTGTAAAGAAACACAAAATGTATCCTAGAATTACTGCTACAGATAAAGATGAAAAGTATCTAGGTTTAAAAGTTTCAAGTTACTCATCCATGTATAAGGCAGGTACACTTGGAGAAAAACGACATAAGATATTCAAAATATTGAAAGAAGAGAAAATCAAGAACGATAAATGGTTTCATAGATATGAGATATTAAAGAAGTATGATAGTAGGCCGAAAGAAGTATTATTTTTAAATTGGTGCTATCTTCAACTAGGAAGGATGAAACAAGGACTTCTTTCTAAAGAAAAGAAAGCTAAATTAGAAGAGATTTCTTGGTTTAAAGATTTGATTAATAAACCTTCTAAAGCGGATAAGCTTAAAGATAAAATGAATGAGCTTCTGGAATTTTTTAATAATAATGGAAGATTTCCTTCTCTTAAGAATCCTGATGAGCGTTCTCTACATTCTTTCTTTAAAGTTACAAAAAAAAAGGTTAAATATGGAGAATTAAAACTTAAAGGGAAGACATTAGAAATATTTAACTATTTATCTTCATATACTAATAGTAGTGATTGGAATAAATTTATCCATCGTTTGAATATTTGGAAGAGTTCTGTTGAATGTAGCAATTCTTATATGTGGATGGCAAACCAGAGAAGAAACTTTAAAGCAGGGACACTTCATCCTGAAAAGATAAAGAAACTTAATGAGACTGAAGGATGGTCTTGGAATAAAAAAAGAGAGGAATAAAATCCTCTCTAATATTTTGTATTGAAATATTTTTAGTTTTATGTCGTAGTTGTAACTCCTACAGCTTCCTCTAGGTATTTGGTTTAACTATTAAAAGGAATATTTTTAGTTTTAGAATTTGTAACAGTTTGTTTTGATAGAATCCATGGCGTTCCATGATTTAAATAAATTTGACCAGGGGTTTCAATAGCAGTATAATATCTTCCTAGCCCCCATAATACGTTTTCGTCTACAATGGTTATTTTATTGGAATCATCTACAGGATCTTGCCCCACGAAAGACAAGTTATTGTTATTATAAATAGAAGAAAATAGACCAGTTTGAGCTGGAGTTGCAGTGCTACTAGGGAAAGCGATATCACTACCTAAGTCCTGAGTTTGAAGCGTTTTGCAAGCCTCTACTATAGTATCACCTGTAGAAATTTTATATATTGAAATTGTACCAAGCGTGTCATAATCTGTTGTCATCTGGCTTGCATCTATCCCAGAAAAGCTGTTTAATTTTGTACCATATAGTGCCTTTTTACTAAAGCGAAAAGCGGTTGTGTTATATGAAGCATATGAATCAATATTAAGCGCAGTAACACGATAATTTTTTAGCAACTCAGAAAAGATTTTCTTGAATTCATAGGCTTGAGTTTTTCTTGGGAAACCTGAAGTTTGACCATCAGAATAAATGAAATTTGTTAATGGTTGGTTTCCATTAATTACAATAGAATAAACCATGCCACCTGATGGCCAATCTTTGTAGTCTGCTAAAATAGCATTTTGAATATTTGTACCTGCTGAAGTTTCATTATTGTAAACATAAAACGCGCCTTGCCATGAAGTAGGTAATACTGATTCTAATACTGTAGATGCCTCAAAATCAAAGTCATTTTGGATGTAAGTCAAAAATTCTGATTCAGAAGTGCTATTTGTTAGACACCCATATATAATGCCTGTATCCCCAGAAGAGATTTTTTGATTTTTAGAAGCTCCATTAATAGAAAATCTTTGATTTTGACAGAACGAAACTCCTGTTTGTGGATTTAATCCTCCTATAAGAGGAGATATAATTAGAGCTGATTGTGCTATGACACCATTTGAATTCAGATATGATTTTTCGTCACACTCTTTAGACGCATACAAGAATGCTCCGAATTTATTTACGTTTACTCCAAGATTAAATGGATCGGAACCCGCAGTAACTATCTTATTGATATGAGTTGTAACTGAACCCCAGTTTGGCTGACCTGAAGAAACAGTAGATACAATCCCTCCAACCGTGTCTCGGTTAAAACAACCAGCACCTACAAGTCCCCATTGAGCCTCTTTTCCACTGCCCATAGTGTAAAGCTCTAGCTTACCATCATATTCCGCATCACTGTTGCCTGTTGGCGCGATCCAGTTAGCATCACAAATAGTTACCCCATAGCTATTTGCACCAGTAGCCATATAGCAATGCTTATTCTGTGTTATTGGTTGTACAGGAACAGATGTCTGCATACCAACTGCCATCTTACTGGAATTTGTTAAATATACAATATTCCCACCTAGCAGCGGAACAATAATATTGCTTTGTGTGTTGTCTAAGCTGTTTTTTCTCCACATATTGAAGTAAGGACAGCCAACTACTCCATTCTGAATACCTAGCCTTCCTGTACCATAAAATAGGTTCAAACTTTCACCAGCAATTTCGAATGTGCAAACAGGAACTTGATTCTGACCACCCTTTTTTATAGATAATGGCAAGAAATGAACGGACTCTGGGTGAATTCCTGCTTGCTTCTGAGCTGTAAATTGATTATTGGTTATTAGCAAATATATATTATAATTTACGAAAATAGTTGTTGGCCTATTAATATCCACTATCAAATAACCGCTTTGCCCGCCATTCTCAGCATAAATAGCACTTTCCTCTTTAATATACTCACGTATCCAGTCAGCACTAAAGGTGTTTGGATGTTTAATAGCCTTGAATTGGCTAGAAGTCATGTTGTTATCATTCGTACTACTTGGAGCGGTCTTCAGAACGTTATTTGCTGAATCATATTCAACAAAAATAAATTCTATTACAGCCATTTTTTTTACCTTTTAAACTACTAAAATTGTTTTTAAATACCTTTTAATTCTTTTAAGTTACCTTTATACCTTTTAAGATATTCCCAGTACTGATTCTAGCTATATTGTCGAATCTTATTGGGACTACAGGGGTACCTGCTTTGGATATCTTTTTATCCATAAATTGCTTTTCAACTTCTTCCAAATAAACATATCCAGATTCATTTAAAAGATATAAACGTTCTTGAGTTCCATCTATTCCAACGCTGAATACGTTTGTATCTAGCTTGCTTAGAGGAACAGCTTTTGGCCTATCTTGATTAAAGGCACTTACAATGTCATAAGGGCATTTAATGCTGTCACGGCCTCCGTAGGTGCCTTGAGAGAATACAGATCCATTAACTGATATGTAATCTAGGGGCTCAGTAGCATTCTTCAGATTAACTACATCTACGGAAAAGATATTGCAATCATCTCCCACTACTGCTGTAAGGAAACGCCTACTGTCCGTAAGGAGGCTATTGTTTCTCTGGAATGTAGAATTCGAACCATATAAAATTGATGGCTGGAACATTTGCAGATATTCACTCAATCCTAGGCTGACAGGAGCCGGAAGTAGGAAGTTTTTAACAAATAAATTAGATTCGTAGCTGATGTAAAAAGGAGCTAATTGGGTTAGTTTATTAGTTTTATTAAGAGGCGAATTGATCATGTATAAGTTTACATTTATACCTGTAGGAAGAACATGTATTGAAGAATTAAATTTGTTTTGCAAAAATTCTGAAATATAGGGACTTATTTTATTTTCCGAGAAAGATGATGCTTGTGTTGTTTGGTAAAGATTTGAGTCTGCAAAAGGGGCGAAGAATGGATAAATAACTGCACATTTTTTGTTATTGCTTTTTGCTGCAAAGAACGTCAAAAAGTACTTTGGAACTATAAAGGAGCCATAGAGTTTTTGCGCATCATTAACTTCAAAAGAAGGGTCAAAAGAACCGTGTGAGCCCAAATAAATTGAATCTATATTAGCTGCAATTAATTCAGCATCGTTAGCAAAAGGCTTGTATTCTGATGTAGTTGAAGGTGCATGATTTAAATTAGAAAAGCCCTCAATAGTTATAACCAATCCATTCATTGTCACGCTTTTAACGATCACTTCACAAGTTTTTTCTGTTGGATTAGTGGAAGAGTCTCTAGCAAGAGTGATTACATTCCCAGCAAGAGCATTCTTTTCTATTCTAGAGGCCATTTCAGCAGAAGAAGCATTGAATGCTATTCTTGTAAGGGCTGTTCCCACATCTGTTTGCGAGCTAAGATTTGAGATTGCGTCTAATTTCAAGTAAAGGTAAGAAGCGTAATCATTAGGGCTGTTGAAGTTGAAATCGTCCATTTTTACGTATGGCTGATAGGTTTCTGTGCCATCTTCTGACTGAACTGGAAGTCTCCTTAGGTTCATTGAAAGGTTCTGTATCTCTATATGCCCCTGTTTTCCGTTGTCATTATACGGAAGATACATAAGGCCAGAGTGGTTGAATTCAAACACAGTGGGGAACGTTGAACTGTAGCCTCGTATTTCAAATCCTTGAGTTTGTGTCTGCGATCCACTTCCTGTTGATAAAGTCTTAATTAAACCATTAGTTGCTTGATATTGGATTGATTCATCACTCTTGTTGTAGAAGATTGCCCCTTGTTTTGTCCTGTCTGCAGGGATAGAATCAGGCAATACAATCGCGTCAGAAGCAGTTATGTCTTTTCCTGTAATTGTATCAGTTGAAATACCACTACTTTCAATATTTGATACCTTAATCAGTTTAGCGGTCTGCATATCTTCTTCGGAAGAATTTATACTTTGGTAAGTGAAAAGTCGTCCTTGTTTGTTATTTATGCCCTCGATATATACAGATCTGTTGAATGATACTTGGAAGGCCTCACCGTTTATCTCCTTGAAGTTTATGAAATTCACTGATGGGCTTATTGAATTTCTTGCTAATCTGTCATCTATGTCGTTCGCATCTAGAGTATATCTAACAAGACAGGTTTGCAGGTTCTTAGAAGCTTCAATTAATATGTTTTCTTGTGGTGTATCTGAACTTTGTGTTGCCTCGTCAAACTCAGTTAATCTGTTGCACCTATCAGTGATAGCAATGAACTGACGATTTAACTTTTTGTTTTCTTCTGTCAAATTGGACAGATCTACCCTCAAAAAATTACCCCTGTTCCGAGAAAGCCTATTCTGGCAGTCAAGATTTAGGAACCACCCTGAACTTTGGTTGTCAGAAACATCTATCTGAGTAAGACCATTTATCAAAAATGAAGGAGTTGAAACATTTTGTGAATCATATACACCTAACGAAGCAACTACTATGGTAGCCGAGTCTTTAGATGGCACTATGTCAGGACTTCCTAAGTCAAATTGCCAGTTCCCCTCGATAGACTGGTTCGGCATGTCAATATAGAAAAACGGGGCTCTTGAGTTATTTATTACTATATCTTCTTTTATTGCCCTTGTTGCTTGTGGTCGTGCAAGAATCCTTATGGAAAAGCCATCATCTTGTTGTGGAAAATTGGGGTCAGTAATAGTGCCCATGTTTAAATCTATGCACCTTTCTATAGCTTTCTGCAGTGTCTTGAAAGGGTTATCAAATGTCCCATCTTCTGTTTGAGAATTTGAAGTGTCGTCATAGTATAAGCAATTTTTTTCTCCGCTAGTTGCTCCTGAAGAGATTATGCTCTCACCAGTCGTAGAGCCATCTGTGATAGTGATCCCTGAACCGCCAATAAAACTGTAATTTCCCTGTGCATCTGGTGCTCGATTATTCAGAGTTGAAACTGCTCCCCCTCCACTTGAAGTTGCTGTCAATTCAACTTCATTTGTATTTGGCAACGGTGTAATTGTTACTCCTGCTCCGGCTTTTAAATTTAACGTTCCTGATGAAGATGAAGAAACACCATTTACAGTTTCTACGAAAGATCCGGGAACAACATCTACAGTCACTTTTTGCATTGCTGAATCTTTCGTTACATTTATTTTATTACCGGCCTCTACATCTTTTACAAATCCTGTTAATTCAGTATTTAGCTTATCTGCAGAAAAAGATACTGTATTAGGGGTAGTAGTAGACATATCAAAATATCTACTATCCATACTTAATTCTAAGTTATTTTTATTTGTTGGATCACCTACTACGCTATTAATTGAATCAAGAGTACTTGAATCAATATCTGCTCTTAGGCCTAGATCTATCACTCCAAGCGTAGTTGATACTGATATCTTCTGGTCACTAGAAGTTATATTGAAATTAGAAGAACCGTCTGGTTTTGTAGAATTAAGAGTCTTGATTCCATCTCTATGAATGCCAGCAACGGCTAGATTATAAGCCTTTGGATTTGTACTTGTTTGAGTTACAGTAACTGAAGAATCCGTCGAAGATATAGTTTCAACCTTATTTAAAATCTCAGTATTCAATGAAGAGATATCAAAAAGTATTTCATTTGCATTTGTAGTCTTTGAAATGCTTAGTCCACCTCGAACATCAAATTTCATTTTCCCACTATTGTCTGAGCTTATTACGTCTCCGTTCTGAAGCTCAACTGAAAATATAGAGATTTTAGATAGAATGCTCATTATATCCTGAGGAGGAATAGCTTTATCTTTAGTTATGAACCACAATGTATCATTCAAGCCATCTGCAGATTTTTGAGAGTAAATAAGAACATCTGAAGACATCTGATCTTGAATTTGAAGTGGAGTCAATCCAGCATTATCAACATAAAATGGCAATATTGATATAGTTTTTCCATTTTTATTTGGGTCTGCAGAAGAATTTAATTTTAAGGCTTCTACAAATATTTTTGTACTTTGATAAAAATCATTGGTGTAATTGACAAATTGACTCCCAGCTGTTGTGAAATCCAAATTATCATCAAATGCACTCATTCTAAACTCCTGATTTAGTTTTTAGTATTTTTTACAACACAAGCATGCCCTATAACAGATTTTATATAATTTGAGGGTAGACATATTGTTACTACTGAATTTGGGTTAGCCCTGTTTATGTCTAGAGTTATAAGCCCTTGTTTGATTGAATCTGAAACATAATTCGAATCAGATATTATAATCTTTTCTAAAATAGTTCCTGACTCAATGCCATCCTTGTTTTCTATAACATATGCTGCACCTTGAAATTGTTTGCTAGATGAATTTTGAAAAGATTCTTCAACTTCAACGTATATCTTGAGAGATACAAAATTACATCGTTTTCTCCCTGAAAATGCATACATAGATTCTTTTTGAGGAATATTTATTGAATACAATATTTGATATGGTTTTTTATCACCTGAAGAAACAAAATCTGTTAAAGTATCTTTATTAGAAATGAAGCAATCACCTTCGGTGCATACAACCAATTCATTCTGAAATTCATAATCAGTAACTCTTATTCCATAATCAGCTCTTGCAACGCTATCTAAAGCTCCTGTGATAGGAACCGATTCGACATCAAATATATTTCCTTCATAGGTAGATATAGTCCACTGTTCTGAATCTGTTTTCTTGTTAAGTTTTATTTTTCTGCTAAGAACAATGTCTACATAATTATTATCTTCAAAGCTTGAAAAAAGGTCTGCTAATATCCCTTTGTCAGATCTGATTTTGAAGACGAAATTAACAGTCGAATTTCCGGCATTAAAGAATGATTTTATAGGAGATAGATTTTTTATAAGTCCAAACACAGAGTCTGAGATTCTAGAGTCAACGTCTTCTTGGGTTATTATTTGCTGCCTCATATTCAGCTTATATATCCCGTCATGGCAAACAGTGAATAACTCGTTTCCTATACTTATCTGCCCATCTTTTAGTGAAAGAATATTGTTTGCTATTTCCTTCACATCGATGTCTTGCCCAGAAGATCCTATTGTAACTGCGTAAAACCTCTTGTCTGTTATCAAAAACGTTGTTTCATTTGATTCAGTTGTAAACAAAATTGTGTTATCGTCTTTTAGGAAAAAATTTCCCTCAGGTTTAGAGGCCAAATCAAGTGTTGATTTCCAAAATGAAACGGGTAATCCATTATTAGGAAATGTCTGTTGGCTGTCTCTGATTCCATTTACTGCGAAAGCTCTTCCGCTAGAATAGAAAAGCTTAATAGGATTTACAGTTGGGTTTGAAGTATTCAAAGAGCTTGTATTTACGAATCTATCATTATTGCTTGCATCTTTGTATAATTCTGCTGTGAATGTATTATTGAAATAATCAGTTACATTTATTCTTATTAGAGGCTGAGCTATGAATAAAATAGAATTTTCTACTGAATTTAGAGTTGTTCCCTCAATATTTATTGATATGTAGAACGATGCTTCAGTGGCAGTGTATGTTGTACCAACTTTTTCTACCTCTACAGACCTTCTATTTGCATATATATCCTCAATCTTGTTTGAAGAAATGCTTGTGTAATCTAGGAAAATCTTTTTATCTCCTCTGTTTATTGAGAACCCAAGAGAATATATATTATTTGCATCACCAGTTTTCTTATATGCCCAAACGGATATTACTACATTGAAATCAAAGTTATTCACCACTCTTGTTGGGTTTCCTAAGAAATTTCCCTGAAGAGTTATAACTTCTCTTGATAACAATATTTCAGTTCCATTTATCTTATCTTGGAAAGGAGGAATTGAGTAATCTGCTTCTGGGAATAACTTATCCATTCCTTTTCTTTTAACCATTCTTATCCCGTCGTATGCAGGCTCAAAGTTTAGATTAAGAAAGCTTTTATTATCTGTTGCTAGCGATGGGATCGTATCATGGATGGATGAATTATAAGCAAATTCTGTGTATCTAGCATTGCTAGGTTGCTGATTAGAAGCCATTTATATAACCTCCTCTCCAGAAATCGTTCATTGAATTGTTAACGTTAGTAGAAAATCTACTCTTATAAAAATTATTAACTTTATTGAACTGATCTTTTTGATCGCTTTTTACATTGAAAGTAGCCAACATTTTTTGATAGTTCTCTGAGGTCTGGCTTGGTTCAATCCCATCTCGGTATAACTCTATAATGTATGCAGTTCCTGAGGCTATAAGATCTAAATAATTTATCAAATAACTCTCTAAAGAATCATCTATGGAGAAAGGCAGTCTGGGATTTAGAAGAACTTTTATTATCGCATTATATCTAAAGTGGTTATCACAAAAATTATGTCTTGAAATGAATACCTTATTATCTGGAGTAGCAAGTATCAACGGTTCTGTATGGTATATGGTCTCTAATGTTATTTTAACGTCCTTTATAGCCCCAGTATAAGAAACTATTACTGTATTGTCTTCAAAATTCAAAGCTAACGTATAACCCTCCTCTAAAACGCTGGATGTGTTTTCTGTAGCCTCTCTTATTTCTATATTAGTTTTTCTTCTACCATCATCAATTATAGCTCGAACATAAAATGCATTCACCAAATTGTCATTATCCTGAAATACAAATTGAGAATCTGTTGTCCAATTTTGTTTATCTACAAATATTCTTGGACGTGATCTAGCCATGTAGGTGCTTTTTTCAGTTATATGTTCGACCCAGTAATTATTATAGATATTCTTAAACTGAATAAAGTTATTTATTGTCTTTTTCAAATAGTTTTCTATTGGGAATTTAAGAAAGCTTAGATCGGGAATATAATTCATATATTTTTCAGCCTGTAAATTCCACTTTATAACACAGAAATTTACGCACTCATCTGGCTTTATATATGTGACGAGTTCCTCTGCCTGTAAAGCGACTGGGAACCAGTATAAAAGATAGCTTCCGATAGCGTTGATGGCCTCTTGATCAGAGAGATTTCCTAGGTTGGAAGAGAACCTTTCAATTTGATTTTTAAGATTAGAAATTTTTACTGACATTTTAGTCTCTCAATGCTAATAACATATTTATTACTCTTATTATAATTGTGCTTATATGACTATGACCAATCTTGTTGATGCTAATTCAGAAAACACAAATTACAGCTTTAATAAAACCGAAGGCTTTGATCAAGGGGATAACATATTCGTTACCGAGGAAAAAAAGAGAGAGAAAAATACTGAAGCTTTAAAAAGTTATTTGATAAATAAAGGGCAGATTGAATTCCCTGTTATATGGAGTAGCTGTGCACAAAAAAGACTTGCTTGCGAAGGAAATCCATTAGCTTATGAAGACGTCATAGGAAAGGCTGGTAGAAGTGTGATTCCTTATGATCTATTGCCAGACATAGAAAGGCTGTTATCAATTTGCAGGGAGAACATTAAAAAGCCTGTTATTTCTTTGAGAGATTCAGATTTAAATAAAGATATTTCATTCTCAAATAAGTACATATCTGACTTCTATATAGACGAACAAGCTATAGAGTATATAACAAGCGCATACAAAAAAGCATTGATGGATGGTTGCGCATTTCTTTTAATAAATAACTTCAATACACAAGGAAAATCCAAGCTTGAACTTTTAGATATTTATTCATGCTTCTATGAAATTGATAATGATGTGATGGAGCAACACGCTTTTTCAAAAAAATGCAGCTTCTTCTTCGCTGAAAAAATAATTTCTTCATCAATAGCAAGAGATATATTTGGTTCTTCTAAAAAAGTTGATAGAGCTATCAAAAAGGGATACAACAAAGTTGATACTTGCACTCTATATAAGATGGATACTCTTATTAACAATAATGAAAATCTGTTCCTTAAGAAGGGAAAGAGAGTGAAAGTTGACCCAGAAAAGTTCGTCAATGAGCATCAAAGACTTAATGAGATAGTTTCATCTCAATGCAAATACCACAGAATATATAGGAGAATTATTTTAGAAGATAAAAAAGATGCAAACAACATTTCGCAAATAAAGGACGCTGTAGCCTGCGATCACTTCTTAAATGACGTTCATCTTGAAACTGAAATAATTGAAAGCAATTTGATGCCTATATGCCCATTATTCCTAACTGATTGCAATAGAGACTCAAGAAATAATTTGTTTTTCGGATTATATGATTACCTAAAAAATGATTTATTACTTCTAGCTTCTCTGCAATCAACCATGCATAACGCTACGCTTAACAGCATGAACTCTTCCATATTTTTGGAAAAGGACATATTAGTTGATAAGTCTTTGCCTGATGATTATCTAAAAAATGGTGTTGTATACATGCAAAATTTGGAGGGTAGAGACATAAAAAATTGTTTATTCCCAACTCCTCCTGCTGAAGTTTCCCAAACCATCTCTCAAACTATTCAATTTATAAAGAACTCTATTCAGGAAAAATTGAGCATTACTACAACTACAAAAAATCTTAACAGTGCAGACCAAGAAAGACTGAGAAAAGATGACCGATCAGAACTTAATTCATCTTTATTTAAATCTCTGGATATTTTGTCTAATTGCATTGGGAATATTTTGTGGCATCAATCTTTGGATTATAGGAAAAATTTCCATAGAGATATTGATAAGAGCATCAATGAGAATGATATTTTTATTGAAGAATTAAGGAAAGAAAAAATACTTGTTGAGTCTACATATGCTAACCAACAAACTTCTAAAGAAAGAAGCTTAGAGAAAATCCAACAGCTTAATGAAAAAGATCCGGGACAATTCCCAATTTCTAAAGGACTTATGATGAAAATCTTGAATGTTGATCAAGAAATTATAGATGAAGTCCTATCTGAAGAAAAGAAATTAGAGGGAATTAGATCTCAGCAAGCTAATTCAGAAGCTATGAAATCTCAAGCACAAGCAAAGAAAGACGACGCTATGGCTGAAAAATACTTTGCAGAAGCAGAAAAAATAAAAACTGAAACAAAAACTGAAGGTAAATAATGAAAAATGAAGGTGGGTTTAAAGACCCTATTTACACAATGAGAACGTTCAATGACTGTAGTTCTTATGCGTCAGCACCAGCCCAAGCAGAAGGGGGAAAAAGAATGGAATGCCCTACTATGAAAGGGGAAGCTCTTACATACATGGATTGGTCAAGCTCTGTAAGGCACAGGAAAGTCTCAGAAATGCCAAACACTGGCGAAATATTTATGTAATTAATGAGGTTAAAAAATGGAACAAGAAGATTTGCAAGAAGAAAAAACAAATGAAGAAATTCAATCAGGAGAAAAGTTGAAACAAGAAATAGTTGATAAAGTTAGAAAAGAATTTTATAAATCTGACGAATTCAAAAAAGCTGTTCAAGAAGCTTCCAATTCTTCATTTGAAAAAAGATTATTAGAAAACAGAATAAAGATTGTAATTCCTAAATTTAAAAAGGAATTTGAAAGTTTAGAAAAAGATAAGGATGCATATAAAAATCTATATGAGAAAACAAAAGTCTTATTGGATTCAAAAGAATTTAATAATGACATTGTGGACGAACTAGAATCAAATATGAATTCAATGATAGATACTGCTCAATATATTCAGAGTGCTTCAAAACAATTCACTTCCGAAGGTGGAAATGAAAATAGAAGTTTCGAATACAAGGGATATGGTGGGGTAAGTCACTTCGGAGCAAATTTAGATAGCTTTGAGGCAAATGAATATCCAGAAACTAATAGATGTATCCATAAAGACGTTCTAGCTAGCAAAGGGAAAACCATCGATCAGCTGTATCCAAAATCTATCGTTAAGATAGTGCAGAATGCATCTGGAGATGACATAGGAATAGTCAACCTTTATTCAAAAAAACTAAAAAATCTTGGAGATATTTTTGATCCTACTGTTTCTTCTTGTTTTATTGAAAATGATACTCTGGATATGGAAGAAGTTGAGCTATTAAGAAATGGCATAAAAGCTTCAGATTCAGACATTCATTCAAGAGTAAAATATAGTGATGCTCTAAATAAATCTATGAAAATTTCGAACGATGCTCTTAAAAATATTGAGGAGCGTAGTTTTGTTGAAAACAGAATTAAAAGGATTATTTAAATTATGATTATTTCAAAGAATAATAACAGAATAGATAGACTCCAAACAGATGTGGCAATTTCAAAATTCATATCTGAGTCTATGACAAATTTCCCTATAACAGCATGTGCAACTCCTCTAGATATATCTGGGTATAAAAATACAGCTGGAACTTTCGTTATACCTAAATTGTATCCTCTAGAGTTGCTACCTAAGAATCTAACTGCTTTTGATGACTCATCAATGGCTGATGGCTTCAGAAAAGCATCTCCAAGAGTAGGAAGCATTAAAATTTCAGAAGAATGGTTGCCAATTTCAATCGTTGTATCAGAGCAATTCCAAAACCAATCAAAAATGTCTTTTGCGATTTTAGCAACTAGATTACTTGCTCGTTACAAGGCAGAATTACTTGAGTTGAAATTGTGCGAAAGATTGGCTTCAGATGGAGAAGGACGTAATGGTTCTTCAATAGCAGATATGGCTAGTGATCTGAGCGAGATTATAACAATTCTTAGAGAAAGACAAGGAGCTGAAGTGTTCCAAGAATCTTTGGCGACAACGCAAATCAACACTTCTGGGGTTACGAAAGCCTTTGCCTGCATTGGATCACCACGAGCTTCAAGAAAAATTGCAGAAGCTTATAAGAAATTGAATGACGGTGGATTTATTTCAAACTGGCAATATGCTGGAGCAACAAATATTTCAAATTACTCTCTAGGGGTATATGCGCCTGATAACCTACAAGTAAGCTGGTGTTCAAACCCTAGCTACAGAGATGAGATCGTTTATATCTTTGGTGGTGATTCATTCATGATTGCAAACCCTTCAATTTCAAATGATGGAATATTTATTACTGACCCTCTAACAAATTCACCTATAGCGTCTCACTATCACATATCATCAAGAAACGTTATAAACATCGGTGTACAAAGAAGAGAGCACATATTCACTTACAGATTACCAACAGCTTAAAAGCAGGAGATTAAAATGGAAAATATTAATTTTAGAACAATTGATTTAGTTGGTGGTTCCTCATTCACCATACCAGCTTCTACCAAATCATTAATAATTCAAGACACTACTTCTAATGCAGCTCTATCTGCGAATTACAAATATAAGATTGAGATCCCTGATTTAGAAAAGAATATTGCTTATGTTCATTCTGCTGGAGCTACCCCTCCTGCAGATTCCGTAGTAAGAAGTTCTGCTAATACTGCAGGTGTTTATATATTTGGAAATTCTGCTGATGGTCAATTCGAGGTGGCAACAAATATAGCCACATTTACTTCAACCACAATAAATGCAAGGGTGGGGGATAAGTTATTTATAGAAACGTCTCCTTTAGCTCAAAAGGTATTTACAGTTCTTGCAGTTGCTACTGGTGGTGTATATACACTAGGAACAGTTTCGCAAACAACTGTGGCTGCAACAGCTGCATCAGCAAAAGTGATTTATAATGCTTATCCTATGACACTGTCAATGGAAGGACAAGTATCAGGAACAACTACTTTGAAAGGGTCTTACGACTATGCTTATCTTGCAAAAGTAATGACTGAAGAAGGTGGTCTTAAGGTTGTAGTTCCAAAAGATCTAGCTAAAAATACAGCGTTAAATTCATCAGCATTTAAGAAAAACACAAAAGTCTTCTTAGATGTAAAATCAGTTAATTACGATGCTGCTTCACCTGCTGACTCTTCAATAACTCTAGAAGCAAATTCTTATTTGAATACAACTGGAAATCTTTTCTTCAGCTTTGATGCTCAAACTGGATACACTCTACAAGAACAAGATAAGTTGAATTTGATTTCTTCATTTAATGTACATATAACCCAAGCAGCTCTGGGAACCGGAACAGATGCCCTGTCTGCAATAGCAACTACATTCATCCCGTCTGCTTAATAAAAACTTTACTATTTATATATTAACTTATATATTGCCCTCAATTAGAGGGTTTTTTTATGTTTAATGAAGATGAAATAATAAAAGATTTTATTAAGAATAATCTTACAAAAAATTCAACTTATAAAAAGTACTATGATGTTGATGGAACTTTGTATTTCATTGTAAGGCAGGGTAATTACCAAAGCAGCTACAAATATAAACTGAATGAAAATTTAGAAGTTGAAACAACTGATTATGCTCCTCCTCTGTATATAAATAAACTTTACCATGATTCAACCCTAACAGATACACTTTATATTGCACAGAGTGAAGAAGACTGTGAATTCATTAGAGAAAATTTGATAAAGGCCGCTATATATATTGAAGATGTGAAAGATTTTCGAGATGTCCATGCAGTGGAAATGGCTAGGTTCAAAAAAATAATACTCTTTGAAGAACATAATGAGTATATAATGAATAAGCAAACAGACCTTATTGAGATTTTAAACAGCCTTACAGGCATTTTCTCTAACAAGAATCATATATTCGTCACATTAAGTCCTTGCGTTGCCGAGAACTACATAGGAAGAAGTCCGGTTTTATTCACTTTTGATTATTTGATACTTTCAAAAAAGGAGTATTGCGAGCACGCTAAGTATGAAAGAATGCATAGGATATTCAATTTAATATCTGTTAACGCAAAAAAGAACCCATTTATTCATAACGGAGTTCTCTTTTCTTCAATAAAGAAGATGCTTACACTTTATGGATTCAAATTCTTTAGTAAGTTCGAAGAAGTGGGCAAAGTTCTAATGTATGATTCAGTACATATAATGTTTAAAAATCTATGGGGTAATTTTGTATTCTCCAATAAAAGAATTTTGAAATTCAAAGAAGTAATATTCAGAATGCTTTCTAGGCATGGAGTATTGAGTAAAACAACATTAGATAAGTTCTGGAATATAAAAACAACGAATAGATTCAAAGATATGTTTTATGTTAATCATACCATTTAGAATAATGGCATTTCATCTTCTATAATAGTATCCAATTCTTTAGATTCTTCTTTTGAAATTTCTTGTGAAGTATTTTTATTTATCAAATTAAAGTCGTATAAACCACATGACAAAGATTTTTCATTAAAACTGTCTAATCTCATGGATGCAGATATTCTAGTACCCCTCTTCAATTTTGATATTCTTGAAAATAGGTTATCAGAAAAGAATATGGCATTACAAAAAAATGTTTCAGTTTCTCCTGAAAGATAATTATATGCTTCGTAACCAAGTCCTATATTAAAAAAAGTGTTGCCTTTCTTGGAAGATTTTGCCTCTGCTTCCCTTGTGATAAAGCATTCAGAAATTATTATTGAAGGTTTAGACATTATTTTACCATTTTCTTTTTATCATTCAAACATTGTATTTTTGCAAACTTGTGATATTGTGATATCTTATTCCTGTCATAAGGCTCAAAGTTAACAACATTTTGCCCATCAATATTTTTCATTGAAGTGATTGGAGGCAATTTTGTTTTCACATTAACATCCAAATTTATTAGCTCTAGATCGTCATTAAGATAATTCCTTTTTGAATAATAATTATCCATTAAAGAACCGTCTTTGCTAGCTTCATCTGAAGATATCCTAGAAGAGAAATATCTAACCATATATAGAGAGGAAAGCCCTTCTATTATATCACATAATTTCATTTTTGTAGGAATTCCTGAGGTGATTTCGTAGCTATTTGAATTTACTGTTAATTTAACAACATTTCTTTGAGATCCATTCAAATTTACCGTGGTTGCATCGTCTGTCATTGTATATTCAGAAGAGACATCGAATACGCAATCTACAAATTTTTCCAGATCTTTTTCCTCACTCAGCATGCTTCTCAAAGTTATTACATAAGAAATTGGTAATCCAAGCTCTTTAACATTGTTTCTATTTAACTCTCTTTCAATTAGCTCTCTTCGATTTTTTTCATATTCACCAAGAGCCTTACTATTTTTAGATATAGTTTTCTCTATTAAAGTTCTATCCATTATCAATCACCGTTTGGTTGTTCATAGTCAAAGCATCTTGGAATGCATTAGCACAAGCTCTCAGAGCAACAAATGTTGAAAGTGGAGATTCCAAGGTAGTGTTTTCAGATATCTTTGATGCTTTACTCTTTATTTTCTTCAATATTTTAAACAGACTTTTATCTATACCTGCTTCAGAGAATGATTCTTCATCTTCAATGTATCTTGAATTTAGCAAGAAATTAATTTTAGATTCTTTCAATTTTTTCAATGAAGTAACAACATCGTGAAGAGAATCAAAAGCTGATATTCCCTTGTCGTTGAATCTTTCTGAATTTATTTCTACAACGTAGTTATTTGAGTTAAAGACAGCCTCAACTTGGTCGAACTCTTCTTGTCCTTCTATGGAGTCACATTGGCTCTTTTCGTGTCTTATATTGGCTCTTATTTGGCTTAGCCCCTTTTCATCAATAGAGAATGAAACTCTGTCTTCATTGAATAGAAGCGTTTCCATCATTGCAGTAGCTTTTTTATTTTGAGGTCTGCTTGCTCTTATACTATTTATAAGCTCTTTAGCAGTTCCTTCAAAATTCATTTCTTTCTTTATATTTTCAAGCCTATCTTTATCTATCTTTATATCACTCTTATCCATAGAAGATATCATAGCAATAAGCCTTTCTTCTTTTGTGATTTCATTAGAGAATAAATCTAGCTTTAAAATTGTTTTAAGAGAATTGAAATAAAGATCTGTTTTTACTGAAGTACAATTTTTCAAAGTAAGAACTGTCAATCCAACTTTATTTGCTAAGTCTAATGCTTCTTGGGTCAATGTTCTACAGAAAACTACTGGTTTTGAAAGGTCGTTAACATGGTTGCCATTTACCAGAGAGGCATGAATTTTTGAGTAATATTCCACATCGAAATCAGTTAGAGAATCATTATGCAAATTTATAGTTGGATAGTGAATGACATCTAGCAATTTTGTTTTTACTAGCACATCTATACCAAAGTCATTCTTAGCTTTTATACTAACTCTCTTGGCATACTTGGATTGCTTTATAGGATCAATTCTTATTCCAGCAGATTTTGAGAAGAAATAATCAATTAGATTTTTGATATTGCTTTCATCAAGAAGATGAGACTCACTAGAAAGGATCCCATTGATCATTTTTTCAAGGTTGTCTCTTGTAATATCTTCCTTATACTTATCATTCTTGTAAGACAAAATTGAGTTGTAAATTTCTAAATCTCTTTTTTCAGACTCTGTGAATGCTATTCTTTTTATTTCTTCACTTGAATCACACTTTTTTGCATCTGATAATGCTTCATTCAGACCTTCTATGTAGCACAAAGCGCTGGTAGTTGTAGCATCTCCAGCATGGTCTTCTGCATATTTTTGTTGGGAAATAACAAGTTCTATTAAAGGATGGTTCAATTTTCTCAATCCATTGACTGTACATCTCAAACCATCTTTTGATGATATTAAATGATTTGCGTCTGAATTGTAAAATGTGTGTTTCTTAGCCTTAGATCCAAATATTGTATAAAGGAAATTTTTTGTTTTCTCTATAATTGAATCTTCAAAAAGATTTTTAGTTTTCATAAAAAAGAACTATTTTTTAAATTTTCTCAATTATAATATTTTAGTCTTAAAATTCAATGATAGATTTTCCATTACATGGTTAAGGAAGAATTGTATACTATATCTAGATGCATCGATCAAGTGATCAAAGGATTTATGTATTACATATTTTTCATCCATGGGCTTTCCAGTTTCGCTCTCACCCATCATTTGATTCTTCTTGTATTGATATTGATTCATCTGGTCTATTAGTATTTTACATAGGCCATCAATCTTAATCTTTTTAAACTCTAATGCTAGCCTCATAGCATCCACAACATCATTAACTCTCACCTTTTCTGTATAAAGAATCACCCTAACATTGTAATTTTTAAATGTTGAGTCTATGAGTTTCTTGGTATGATTGTAGTTATAAGTGCTATCATGAGGCATTGTCAGAGATACTCTAGTTGTATATTGTAGCATCTCTTTTACTAGAGCAACAATGTCACCATCTTTCTTTGCATTTATATGGTCTTCTCTACCATGGCCGGTGTCATAGTAAATTTCTTTCAATATGTGTATTTCTCGTTTTATTTTATTTTTCTTAACAACTTCCATCAATCCTGATGCTACCCAACCAGCACCTGAGTAGTAACCGTTATCGTGGCCTATATTTATACATGTATACATAGGCTTCCAGATCCCTTCTTCTTCGTTATTCAGGAACGTTTCCTCAGCAATAGAAAGAACAGGATGTATTGAGGATGATAAATGCTTTTGGGGGAAAATTAGATTTTCAATGTCTATAGGCATAGCAATTCCATGCCAGTTATTTAAGAAAGCATTTGTGTTTTCACCACCAGCATTCATGATAGCTATCTGCTTGTTTCTTTCTGTTAAGGTTGGATTTGAGGAGCAAGACATTATATGCTTTTTAATCCCGGGATATTCATCAGCCAGTTTCGAAACTTTTGATATTGTAGAAGGGTTTCTGGTTGCTACAACGAAAGTCTTATTATAGCCCTTTGCATCCTTCATTCTCCCTGTAAGACGACCAATAGCCTGCTTGTATGTCTTTATATCTGCTATTGACTGTTCATCAAGGATTAGACATGAGATTGAAGATCCGACTATAGAGTCATGAGATAGAAGTCTTGATGTTGTTATTGAGACCTTTACATTTCTATGAGGATACCAAACTGTGCTTCTTGGAGATGGAGCTACTAATCCATACTCATCACAAAATTTTGAAATGATGTTTCTATGAGCTGAAGAAATAGAATAACCCATCACGAATATGTCTGTCTGTTTGATTCCGGGAGTGTTAACAGCTAAGTTCAGTATTTGCGCAAATGCCCATCTTTGTATTAATGTTTTCCCTGATTGATAACCAGATTCAAATAGCAAATAGTGAATATCATCTTTTTCATCTTTCAATGATTCTATAACTGAATCAGCTATATCTTTTTGAGAGCAAAGGTAAGAATATTTTTCTTTGATATCTGGTATATAATCAGAGAATTTTTTGTAGGTCTCTTCAATCTTGCTTGATAGAACAACAAAGTCTTTCTGGTCGAGCTTATAGTACTCTTGAAAGAATAAAGTATCTTGATGCTTGATATTTTCCTGTTCTTCCCAAGAGAAGATTTTTTGGTTATTGAATAGTATATTTTTTATCCAGTCTGGGATCTTTTTTGTGATTGTTACTTTATTTTGAGTTGGAGTTTTTTCACCTCTTGCATAAGCTCCAATATTCATCGATTGAGATACTTCAGAGCTTTCTTGTCCTAGCATTTGTTTTGCATCTAAAGACCTTTCTAAGACATCTAAGAAGCCTTTACAAACATATCTGAGTCGTTGCAGTATATAGAAATTATTTCTTGTTAAAACGTGCTTTACAAGTTCTTCTCTAACTTGAAAGTAAAAAGATAAGGATCGAACTATGTACGATGGGGAATATGACGGATATGATAAAATTTTCCATATTAAAATTAATTTTGTTGAATCTCCATATAATTTGTTATTATCTAAATCTGAGAATATTATTTTCTCACACTTTTCCAGTTCTTTAAGAATGTCTTTTTCTAGATAAACAATCTCTCTATCATAATCTAAAACTGGGTCTTCAGAAATGACTTTATTTCCTTCTGAATTTATATGTGAAAACTTTTCTTCTTCTAATTTTCTAACTTCTCTATTAACTGATTTCATTATTATAGCTTCTTAAAAATACCATATATTATTTGCGAAATAGATGTATCTTCTAACACCTTGTCTAGCTTGTAAACCAATTCACTTGAAACTGATTTTTCTTTATTCTTAGAACTAATTATTTGCTTGATACCTTCAATAAAATCTAATAAAGCTGTTGTTTTGCTTCTTCTTAGAGTTCTAAATGTCTTTTTGCTTAAGTCCACTATTCCAGAATACATTTCTCTTGCTAATTTTTCATTATCAAACTTTCTTTTTGCTAAATCTACAGATTGCTCTAATGAAGTAAACTGAGCTTCGCTTAAATAGTTTTCAAATTTAGAAGTATCTAATGCAGAAAGCTTTTTGTAATCAGCTGAATAGTTTCCTGTCTTGTCTACTAATCCATTTGATTTCAGCATGTCTAATGCAACTTTATTCTTTATTTTATCTAAGCTAGAAATAAGAGAGCTGTTTGGTCTTATTTCACCACCAGTTAATAATGCTTTTGGAGAACTTGAAGAATCAATTTTAAAGTTAAAATCATCCATGTGCTTTTCAAGTTGTTTTAATTTTCTTCTTAAGAATTCTAATTTTCTAGATGGTTTTGCACTTTCAAACTTTTTAATAGTATTTTTAGCTCCAAAATCTTCTCTTAAAATGCTTTCAAATGACCTTATTTCATTTTTAAAGACCTCGTCAGCTCTTTTAATTGTATCAACTATAGCATCATTACCTGTAAGCTCTTTGATCGCGTATAGGCCATGTTCTCTCAAAAGATTATAGAACATCTCTAGGCCTTTTCTTTGGTCGCTATTATATCCTCCATCTTTATCTAGAGCCTCTTGCTTCAGAACCTTACCAACTTCTTTTTTTGCCTCATTAATTACTGTATAAGCTTGTAATTCTTCTTCATTAAAGATAGTTACTGGGTCATTTTCTAACCACCCTAGCTTCTCATTTATATTTTTTATAGGATCGAAGCCCTTCTTTTTAAGAAGTTTTAAAGCGCTTTCTAATCTCTTAGCTTCAAATTTAACAGCTGATGACGGTTGTGTATTCTCAACATTTCTAATATTTAGAATTTTCTTGTTAAATGAGTTTTTTATCTTTGAAGTTCTTCTTTGAATAATAGATTGTCTTCCTTGGTTTTTATTGAATTTAGAAGAATCAAACATAGCCTTTATGACTTCATTAACTCTCTTATTAGCCATGTCATAATTTTGTTCATTCATCTGCGTTCTTGTAGTAAGAAATTGGTTGAAGAATTCATCTGAAATTATTTCTTGAGAAGTTGAGTCTAATGAATCTACAAAATCCTCTCCAAAGACAGTTTTCTTTATAGAATTAGAGAAGGCCTCTCTTTGCAATCCTTGAATTTCTAACAACTTTGAAGCAGAATCATTCTTAGAAGCATTTTCAGAATATGCAGTAGCGAATTTTTTTCCTGTCTCACCGGGAATTAAAGTTAAGTCTAATGGAACGTCATTTGATAAGCACTCATTTGCCAATGCAACTTCCATGAGATTAACTGGAGTTCTTTCTTCTTGATAATTCGGAATATGTTTCTCTATAGATTTGCTCACTGCTTCTAATTTATCAAGAGACTCTTGTGGCGATGTCTTTATAGATTCGTTAAAATTTGAAACATAAGTTTGTTTTTCTTTTTTAAATGCATCAGCAAGGATTTCATTGGCTCTAGCATTCTTAGCTTCGCTAGTTACTTGCATTGAAGATAGTGGATCACTCTTTGCAAGTTTTGAATATCCATTTTGATAATTTTTTAAAGTACTTGAATCGTTTTCTAGTATACCGCTATACGCGCCTCTTCCGCTTGAACTCTTGTTAAAGAAATTCTTTCCCCAATTCAAAGCTAATGTAGCAGATAGTATATTGTCTGTGGTTCTGTCATCCAGACCTATAACTTGTAGAGCTTCTCTGCCTAAATAGAACATCCCCATATTTTTGAATATTTCCATGGCAGGTATCCCAGATGCAACCATCGAACCTACTAATGCTACATTCCCACCAGCTAAACCAAGTTTATATGAAGTAGTATTCTTTTCTTCCTCTGAAATTTTTCCAATAATAGAATCTGAAGCACTTTCAATTAAGTTTTTAAGGATTTGAACTCTTCTAGTACCTTGAAGATGAAATGGAATATCTATAAGACCGTCTAGCAATTCAACGGCAGGAGCTGTTAATCCTTCAATACCACCCTTCAATAGGTTTTTAACAATAGAATGGTCTGAATTAGAAACTTCATTTAGAAATTTACTTTGCTTATTCCTTTTTATATCATCTAGATAATCGAAAACTCTATTCTCTTTTATAAATTGTGATGGAAGCATTCCTGCGTCTGTAGCTATGGAAAGAGAAGTTAATTTATCAATCAAAGAGTAAGCAACATCTTCATCAGCTTCTTCAAAATTGATCTCGTTCACACGTCTGGATAATAATAACAAGCTAATTTGAGAAGCTATATCGTTTTTAGATTTCTCTCTTATTGAGCCTAGAATGGCACCCTTTTGGTTATTCACGAACTGTTTTAAAGCTCTTTTGTTCTGAATCCCTTTATTGTATTGCGAAACAACTTCTGCCCCATTAGTAGCCGTGTGAGCCATTTTATTTATATAAGCTAGTTTCTCTCTATTTGGGTTCTTAATTATCCCAGAAAAGAATGGAAATCTAGAAGTTGAAATATCCATGCCTTCATTGGCTGATTCATCTAAAGTTTGAATACCTTGTCCAACCGCAGTAAGAACATTGGTAGCATTGTACTTTTGGTTATTAATAGAAGGATTTAATTGTGCATCCATATTTTTCTACCTCATAGAATATCTAAGTTCATATATCTTTTCTTTCAATCTCCTTGCTTCTTCGTAACCTTCACTATAAGATTCCAATTTATCTTTATGTTTTGATATTTTTCCTATTAAATCTTTTTTAACTTTTAATTGTCCAAAAGATGGTTTTGAAAGAATTTTTTTTGTTTCTTCTTCTAAATAGCTACTTTCAGTCATATCAAGAGCTCGATCAAGAACCCTGCTAGCTCTTCTGTCTACCTCAAATGTCTCTTTATATGCTTGTAGGATAGACTGAAGCTTTATGTTATCCATTTTGTTTTCTACGAAGCCTCTAGATACAAGGTTATTTAGTAGAGCTGTCGCACTCCCAGTAGCATTGTTTCTTATATTTTTTAGTCCTGCAAACTGAAAATTAGATGATAGTGATTGATTTGCATCTTCTTTATCTTTTGAAAGAATTGAATTTATAGAGTTGGCAACTTCCATAGCTTCTGATATAGCACTATTTTCTTCCATAGAGCCTTGTTTAGCAAGAGCGTCTTCATTCATTACTGAGTTCTTGCTTCCATACATGCTATCTTCTAGAAGGTTCATCTGATTAGATATCATTTGAGATGTTGCTATATCTCCCCCTAATATCGCCCACCGTCTAGCTGTATTAAACTTATCGTATGTTCTTTTAGATTCTTCATTGTACTCACCTTTCAAGTCTTCTGAGTCTGGAACCTTAGAGGCCATGATCTCTGCTTCAGATAAAGCGTTATTTGCCATGATTTTGGAAGCAGTAGATATACCATTTATTATGTGAGGAGTTACAGCAGCAAAGAACTGAATAGCGCGATACATTGGGTCTTGTGCTATTTTAGATCCGGGGGAATATGTATAAACTGCATCTAAGCCTATACTGTTGCTAGGATTTACTTGCTGAATTTGACTGCTATTACTGTCCATTATTAGCACCTATACCCATGCTTTTCCCAAGGTTTTGAAGCATATTATTTTCTATATTAGCCTGTCTATTGTCTGGATTCATAGGAGTTACTGCCCCTCCATTTTGATCCTGACCTTGACCTTGACCTGTTAATTGGCTTAATTGCTGTTTAAGACCCTCAATCTCGCTAGCCATTGTCATTAACACTTGCTCTAGCTCTTGCCTTTCAGATTGTCTATTATCGCTGTCTTCAAGCATTTGGAATAAAGCCTCTTTGTTATTAATAATAGACATCTCTTCTTTTGACAAAGATTCATTTTTAACTGATTGTGAATTTGTATTTTCCATTATAATATCCTATGTTTGTTTATTATTTTTGTACCATGCTCCATCTATAGAATCTCTCCATTTTGCAGCATGACTTTCCTCAAATTCATACGGATCAACGGTATAAAGACCACCTGATGGAAACCATTCAAAGTCTTGTCCTTGACCTTCTTGAAGATTTTGACTATTTGCTTTTGGCATAGGGTTACTATAATTCTCATTTACTACTAAATTTGAAGATTTATCTTTGTTTTCATTCATATTGTTAAAGAACGATACCCTATTTGAAATAAAATCAAAGTTCTCTGGAGAATTTGAAACATTGTTTACTCGTCCTAAAAAACTACTCTGTAAATCTATTGGTAGGGTTGAAATGTTTCTAGCCATGTTATTTTGCCAAGCCATATTACCTCTCTGACTACTTTTCCCACCAAGATCGCCGACCATAGATGTCTGCAAGAATCTATCTATATTTTGTCTTCCCTCGATTGTATTGGGGTCGAACTGGGCTTGTAGCATCTGTCTTTCTTTATCTTTTGTAAGATATCTAAAAGCTGCTGAAGAAGCTCCGGATAAAAGTTGGTATATGCCCATCGAAGCGGCTATTGGTAGCATTAAATCCCTCTCAAAATTGAATTGTAAACGTTATATTCTTCATACAAACATTCAGCTTTTACTTCTTGGTCTAAAGCAATCTTTTCAACAAGCGTATAAAAGAAAAACCCTCCCTGTTCCTTGTTGATGCAGGTCTCAACTTCTAAGAGGTACTTAACTGGGTCTGTTAATTTAGACAGAAGAATTTCTTTCTTTCTATCTTTTGGTATTTCATTAGGTTCTTTCTTAAAATGCTCAATACCCGCTTGTTCTAAATAGCTATTAAGGATTGTTCTGCTAACGTCAAATGTCTCTCTTTCTCTAGCATTCTGAAGTTCGATCTCTTTTTCATATTCCCAATGTAATCTCTTTCCTGAGCATATACATTCATCTGGATTTGAAAAACACATCTAGATCCTCTAGTTTCTTGATTAGGACAACTTCTTTGCCATGAAAATATTTAACAAGCTTATATTTTATTCTAGATAAAGGTGTTTGCAGGCCTTTAGCATCAAGCAAGAAGCTATCGCCACTTTTAAAGGTGATTTCAAAATCTATGATGGTATCGCAAACTTTTATATTTATTTTCTTTTGAGTTTCTAATGTAAAGTCCTTTCTTGAATGCATGTAATTTAGGATTTTAGCATAGCACACAGACTCGAACCTTGAATCGAACACCTTGCCGTCATATTGAGTTTTTACATTGTTGAATTTGGTTTTATAAAATCTTCTCATTAATCAAGTCCCATCAAATCATCATTAAAGAAAATAAAATGATATAAACAAAATCCAAAAATCATTCCTAAAAACACATTAGAAATTCCCATCATCATAATAAATGTAACTACAAATAAAATTATTATGTTTGACCATGCTAAATAGTAATCTTGCATATTATCTTTCACATTTAACCTTCAATATTTTAGAGTATTAAATGCTATAAATTTTAATTTTAAGCAAAAAAAAACATGCACAACTAATTAAAGCTGAACATGCCGGAAATTAATATTTGGTCAAACGCCAAGAAGACTTAAAATTTAATTTTCTAAATAATTATGTACTTCTCTATATAAGTAAAAATGCTATTTAATGGAACACAAACCCGTCAAGCAGTAACCAATATTGAAAGAAATCAACAAAATAAAAAACAATTGAAATATAGCATTACATTTGTCAAATAGAAACCTAGACAAATCTGATAATAGGTATTCTAGTTAAAATACAATTTGTCTTGTAATATTATACAATAAATCTCTTTAGATGTATATATATAAATATAGGTGTTTGTGTTTTTAAGTTTAGAGACATTTCTGTGGTGGTTATGAGTTTTTTCTTGTAACCACTTTTTTAGTAGATCTTTTGTGTTTCCTTATTGTAAGTAAGAATGCAAGAACCAACTCTACCTTCTCTGTTTTTCGCAACATCCACTTTTAGTAAATCTTTCTCTTCTTCTTTTAGAGCACCTAACAATATAACTATATCAGCATCATGTTCAATAGAAGATGAGTCTTTCAAATCGCTTAATTTCAAATTAGGATTATTTGAAAATGAAGATTGTCTACCTAGTTGAGCCAAGGCAAAGATTACAATGTTTCTTTCTTCTGCCAATAACTTTAAAGATGAAGTTATATGTGCCATTTCTAAATGTCTTGGAGTATTATTACAATTTTCTACACTCAACAATTGAATGTAATCTACAGTAAATACCTTAATTGAATACATGTCATTGAAATATTTTATCCTTTCAATAATACCATCTATTGTTCTTTTGTTGACATATGCTATGTATATACTTTTCTCCTGATTATTTAACTCTTTAATTTTATTTTCTTCTTCTTGAGTAAATTCTAAAGTTCTTAATTTATCTAAAGGAATATCAGTATTCATAGATACAATTCTTCTTTTTATTCCATCTTGCGACATCTCCAATGATAGAATGCATGTATCTATTTTTTTATCACCTTTTAAAGATAAGTTAGAAAGTATATTTACTGCAAAAGCACTTTTTCCAACGCTTGTTCTTGCTCCAATAATAATTAATGATCCCTCGACAATATCTTTATTTATAAAGTTCAATCCTTCAAATCCAATATCATATAAATTTGTATTTTCCATTTTCTTTTTTTCCTTTTCTAAGTCAAAGTAATTAGTTTCATGGTGGTTATCATTTGAATTTTCATAGAATTCTGATAACTTCTTTCTCAATTTATCCAATGTGCATTCAATATTTAATCTGAAACTATTCTCTAATGTATCTTTTATTATGCAGCTAAACTTACTCTTTTTATGCATTTCTCTGATATATTCTACATAACCAATAAATTTTGTTATATTTCTAGATGAATGTATACGATTAATAAAATCGTCAGATATACCTTCTAATGTATATAAAGCGCTTAAACTACAACTATGTTTCATAATACTGTCATCAACAAATCGACCATCCTTATAAAACTTTATAATATGACCAAACAATATGCCATTTATTTTTGTTGTAAACATATCGTATGTAAGAGTTGTACATGCTTTCTTTAACATATTAGAATTGCTCAACATGCATCCAAGAACGCACTCTTCCATTTCTTTTAATCCTGTAGACACTTAGTTTACCTTTTATTTTGCAGTTGAAGTTGCAGTTATTGTCACTTCAAGTCGATACTGAGTATTTAAAAATCTTTTATTCACCTTTTCTATGCCTTCTTCCATAGCTTTATAATACTCTTCTTTTGTTT
>WLWE01000400.1_pt1 | contig 38028 bp, 49 predicted proteins | sample 6718301 | NCBI WGS metagenome assembly WLWE01 (sample SAMN12718691, study PRJNA515312) | sponge metagenome | isolation source: marine sponge | host: Mycale hentscheli | place: New Zealand: South Island, Marlborough, Capsize Point | collected 2003-05-01
CTTCAGATAAATCGGCTGCATTAATGACATTCATTCGTGCAGTTAATTCATCACCCAAGTCTGTAGCATTACTAGCAGTTACATTAAATACACCTAAATTTACAAAGTCGCTTGTAGCTTCTGCTTGTGCATCAAGTATTAATTGTTGAGATGTCTTATCTAAGTTTAAGAAAGCTTCTCTTGACTTAAATAAATCAAATGCACTTTGTCTTAAAAAATCTTTTGTATTGTAATCGTAACTCGTTTCATCAATAAAGTCTAATCTATCTTGATAACCTTGACTCAAGTCTTCAAAGTTATCAAAACCAATTACATTAAAATCTGGTAAATTATAGAAAGAACCTGCACTCGTTTCCCCTAGTCCTTCTTCTTCTCCTACTATAGAGGGATTATCCAAAACATAGGTATCCATAAAAACAAAATCGCCAGTTTCTGGATTAGTTGCAAAGTCACCTTGATAATCCGAATAATAAATTAATTCTGGGTCTACATAATTTTCCATACCGTAACTATATTGACCACCTTGCGTAGTTACTACTGTATGAGTAAATGAATTATCATACTCTTTTGTAAATAATGCCTTATCTACGGCAGTTACTTCGTCAGCACTAATTTGACCAGTAGCGTATAGGCGTTTTAAAACTTCTCCTATGTCTGCTCTATTTCCAATAGAAAAATTATTTGTTCCAGGAATCCTAACTCTAACACTTCCTAAACCAGAGACAGTTGGAGCATCAAATTCATATTTACCCGTAGATAAATTCATTCTGTCGTTATCATAAAACTCAACAATGCCAGTTTGTAAATCTTCTACAAAAAGCATTGACTGGTTTCTACCATTTACGGAAACAGGAGCAGAAAATAATGAATAATCACTTGGCTTGTAGTCACTTTCTACTTGAAAATCTTCTAAATAAAGTGTGTTGCCTACAGCTACACCTAAATCAGCATCTATAAGACCTTCTTTTATCATGTGTCCCTCTAAGTCATAATAACCGTATTCACTCAAATCAATATTATTACCTATACTAGCTATGAAATCGTAGTGCATAGTATTCTTTTCTATTTCTTCGATTAATTCTGTATTATCTCCTGTGTACTTTCTTAAATAATAATTTCCTAATTCTTCCTTAAAAGCTCTTAATGCTTTAGGAGTAGGATTATTATATTCCTCTAGGGTTTTATCACTTGCGCTTCGAAATTCATAATATTGAGAACCACCATTTGGTTTTCTGCCTCTATAGTTCATATATCCCGCAATATTTAAAGCATCTTCGCTAAATATATCTACTCCAAGTTGCCTTAATTCCTCACCAGTAAATGTATGCTGTGGCATATTATCGTAATCAAAAGGCAATTCTGAGTCTCTACCTGTAACAGAAGAAAGAGTGCTTGGATTAATATTATATTTACCATAAAAATCTGCTATTCCTTCTACGCTTAAATCAGCTAATGTATAAACAGATACTCTTCCATGTTCCCCGTAATTGCTACCTATCATACCGCGCAATATATCTTGCCTGTGCGTCTCTTTACTTTTGCCTAAATAAACATAAGGATTTTCTTCTACGTATTTTTTTAACTCTCCGTACTCTATACGACCTTGTTTAGCTATTTCTTTTAATCTTTTAGGATTTAAATTTTTATCAGATGTTAATAAATCAGAGTAAGTCAAAGAAGGGAAATCATACCTATCGTCTTTTATTCCAGGATTATTTGTTAATCTATCTTGTTGTAGTGCATACGTTACTCCTGTTAAGGGGTCATATGCTGCATCGCTTCCATCGGGTGCTTCAACATACTGAAATTCATATCCTGTAACGTTTACATCTGGTAGCACAACAACATTATCTCCTACTGTTCGTGTACTAGCCATACTAGCTTCAGAAGTAAATTGTATATCCGAATTATAAAAATTTTCTAGTGATTCTCCTTGATTACCATCACTTAAAAGATAATTTGCGTGGTCTAATAATCTATCTTGTTTATCTTTACTGCTTTGAAAATCTCCTATTTCAATCTCATCAGAAATATTTTTAACTGTTGCATAATCAAAAGAAAATCCATTACCTATGTCTACTTTGTATATATTATCTTCTCTTTTAGAAGCATCATAATCAGCTACAAATAGTTCAAATGTTGTTGGGTTAAGACCTTGTATACTTCTAAAATAATTTTCAGCATTTAACATCGCAGCCATTTGCTCTTCACTTGGATACGTGTCTTGCTCGTATTTTTTTTGGTCTTCTATAGTATTAAGCATTAATGAAGCTGCATCTATAGGGTCTAATGTATCTAAATTTACACCATAGGTATCTCTAAACCAATTATTCATTGTGTTTAAATACCTAGCTCCTACACCTCCATCATCAATACCATTCGTTACTTCTTGTAAAGATGTAAGACCAGAAGGTTTTGTAGTTGGGTCAGTAAGATATTCGTCTATCAATGCACGGTAATACGATATGTCTTCTTCTTGTACATTATTAGGGTCTATTCCTTTGTCCTCTAAATATCTTTTCCAATCTTCTATTGATTGTGGACCAAGCGCTACTCCTATCGAATTAAGTATTTGTCCCCCAGGCAATCCATCAAAAAAGACTGTATCTACTATTGCTTGAGAAAGACCTGGACCTAAAACTTTTTGAATAGCAACTCCACCACTTTGTACAAAAGCTTTCATATCGCCAATGAATCCCATAATGCCTCGACCTCTATCGGTTTCAATGTCTTTAAATTTTCCTGCATCAGAAGCTTCTTGTACTGCATCAAGTATAGGTCCTTCAAGTAAGCCATCTGCAATATTTTCAAGTATGTTTTCTCCAGTAGGGTCAAACTTACCTAACTCGTTTCCACCTAGCATTGCTAGATTAACAGATAAATTCGGGTCATAAAATGGTATTAACCATTCTGCCTTGTTGGCTATACCTTCTAATATAGGTTCACCATCTTTATTTACAAATTTTTCATTCAATAAAGTAGCGGCAAATTCGTGCAAATTAATATTAGGCAAATCTATACCTGTACCTAAAATTTTATTTATTCCTCTTTCAACTGCATTAACAGCCACATTCCAAGAGCTTTCCGTTAAATAAAGTTTTGTTCCAATGTCACCTAATCCTGCTAAATCTAGGGCAACTGCAATAAGTTTTCCTGTTGCCGTATTCCTTTCTCCGCTATCTAATATTTCTCCTTCTCCTGTAAACCCTGGAATATTAAGTAAATCTCTTTCTACTATTGTTTGTGCATCTTCGCTAGGCATATAGGGATTATACACATAATCATCTATTAATCCTTGGCTTGGTGTTGATTGCATATAATCGGGATTATCAATCATTGTTTCACCATCGTTCGATAGTATTTCCTCTCTTGTATCTACTTCGTGAAACCTTCCATCATAACCTGGACTCAGCATAAAATCGGATACCGCCATTTCAAAATCATAAGCAGCACTATTTAGTGCATTTATGCCTACGGCTTCTTTATCGTGATAAGTACCAACACCTTTAGGCGCATAATCACCTGCTTCTATCTCATATGAAGATGTTAAAAATCCTCTGAATTTTGAAATTTGATTACTGAAAGAATCTGAATTTCTTTTTTGCGTTTGATAATGAAATTCCTCTGCAGCTGCTTCTAATTTTGCAATATCAGATGCCTGCATATCTGCCAATACTTTATTTCTAGCAAAGGAAGCATTTGCACCTTCAATCATTAAATTGGTAAGAGCAACTCCTTGGTCTAGCAATTCATTAACAGCCATCAAGTTTCCACCACCTACATTAATATCAGTAAAAGCTCGATTAACCATTTCATAGCCATCAAGACCCATAGAGTTTAAGTAATCTCTATCTGCGGCACTAAAGCCATCAGTCATGAGGTCTAAGTCAACAAGTCCAAACATTCCGTTTAGCTCATCAAAATCCATTAAGAACCCAGACTCTTCGGGCATCATTTGCCCATCTGAGCCAAGCCCCATATTATTAATATCGTTTACGATAGGAGTATAATCCACGCTTGGATTATATGTATCCCAAAACCAATCGTAATTAGCAACGTCTAATGGTCCCGCTGAATACCCCATATTATTCCCCTACTGCTGTATAATAAATTTTGTCTATAGCTGCAGGGTGATTTACTACTGCCTGCGTTAAGCTTACAGATTTTAATGAAACACTATTTGTAAATACTACATCATCGTTTTCAAGACCTGTAAGCTGTACTGAAAAAACTGTATCAAAGGCTATAGTGCTATCAAATGTTATTGTTGTTTGAGTAACTACACCATCGGAAGGTGCTACTTCTCCGAACTTCATTATTAAACCATTAGGAAATTTAGTATACTTGCTACTATTATCAACTGCTGCAGGTAACAATCCAGGGTTGGAATCTACATAAGCTTTAGTAGCTTTAGCACTAGGTATAGTATCATCATTAGAACTTACTACAGCTAAGTCTGTATCAATGTCTACTTCTTCAACTACTCCAGTTCCTGCGGTTGTTCTACCTAATAATTTAGCTGTTGCTGAAACATATTGTATTTTTGCATATGTTACACCATCTGTAGTACCAGTAGAATTTGGTAGCTTTGCAGTAGTAATAGCATCATCTGCTATTTTAGCAGTAGTTACTCCTGTAGTTGCGCTTGTACTTGTTTCTATTAAAGAAGTAGTAATAGCACCATCTTGAATACTTAATAACCCTGCATTAAGGGCAAATGTATTTGTAATTGAATCCGTAGATAATCTAAGGTTATCTGTAATGTTATTTAATACAGTATGTGTTACTGTATCTCCAGATGCGAAGTTATTTTTTCCTGTAAAAAATGCCATATTATTCTAGCTTGTTTAGTGATTTAAATGTTAGTGCGCCAGCTATTTTTAATTGATTCAAACGGATTCTTCCACTTGTTACAATTATTTGTGCTTGCGCTCCATACGCCCTAATGTTTCCTATTCTACCACGGAAGGAAACCCCCGAATTGGATGTTGTATATACTGTAGCAGTATTTTGTGTATCTCTATTTTCAAAAACAAAAAATATCGAAGCAGTACAGCTTGTATTATTTAATGAAGAACCGAAAACTAATTCATAATTATTCCATTTTTTTCTATCTATAGTTCCTAAGTTATATTGTCTAGTATGCAACCTAGTATAAATATGGTTTAAATTAGTGCTACCTCCTACGGCAGATATTGTAGAATCTTGAATATCGCTACTTGAAGCCTCTAATTGATGAACCCCACCTTGACTATTTACTGCATATACTCCACGTTTTTCTCCTGTTCCTGCTATAATTAATTTATCAATAGCAAAAGATGAGTCTAAATAAAAATCATCACTTTCCCAAGCCTTAGTCAAAAAGTTATAAACCAATACATGATTATTAAAATCTTGTGTTCCATCAACTCCTCCTGGATTAAATTGACTATCCATAGGAACAGCTAAATAATATCTATTATCAAAATAAACAGCAGTAGATTTTTCCCAATTTTTCTTATCTATATTTCCTATTGTAGAGTCAATAGGTTCACTTAATGGAACTTCATTACCTCTTAAATTATATAAGTCTTGGAAGCTTACTCCATATACTCCGTTATCTGATAAAAATAAAATTTGATTACCGACTTGTACAATGGAATCTTTTGCTACTAATCCTATTTCTTTTGTTAGAGTTTGCACTTTTGCATCTTGGAAATTTATGCTATCAATTCCCGTTACTACAGAAATGCTCTTTCTATTAAACATCAGTAATTTGTCTTCAGCAAAAGAAAATGCAGCAACAAAAGAATCATTTTGCCCGCCTGCAGTTACAAATGTACCGAATGTAGTATCGAATTTTTCAGCATTAAAGGGATTAGAAATTAATAATTCATCTGTAACATTTCTTGCTGTATACGAATTATCCCCTGCATTTACTGTGTTTCTATAAGGAACAACTAATCTATTTCTGTGTACTATACCATCACTTGGTCCAGGAGCGTGTATAAATCCAGCTCCACCAGAAACTCTTCCTATAATAGAAACATTTTTATTAGCTGCTTCTTCTGGTACTTCTGCATAAAAACTTACACTTGTAGTAGTAGCTGATGCTACTTGATATTCAGCATCTACATCAAGTCCCGTCATATTAGATGCTACAATAACGATTTCATCTCCTGTAGTTAATGCTCCGAATCCAGTATTGGTAATAGTTCCTACTGTAACTAAACCATCTGCAGCAGCCGTAGTATGATTGCTTGCTTTAATTGTAGGTTGTGTATAAGTTCCACTTTGCATTTCTACAAAGTTATTTGAAAAATTTAAATCCCAAGATAAAGGCACGTTGCCTTCTTCAAAAATTAAAATTTTATTAAATGCTTGTATTGCACTTACATTAACATCATCGCTATCAATAACTGTACCCGCGGGATAATCTATTGATGTTGTTGAACCATCGCTCAATTTAACTGCTTTAGCAGAAACTGTTCCAATTAATAAAATATACTCTTCATCATTATTAGCAGGGTCTACGAAATTTGTAGAAGCTACTACTCTTGTATCTTGAGAGTTAGATAATTTAGGCGCACTTATGGTAGGCGTACCGCTTACAACTCCAGTAGTTGTAACAGGAATGTTTATACTTATACTTGTAGCACTTTCTCTAGTTGCTATATAATTGCTTCCAGAAACATATCCTACTACATTGTTAATTGTTCCTGTTACTGATACTAAAGTATTGTTAATAATACCATTTGAAGCATCTGTTCCTGTAGTTGTTGTTACTCCAGCAAAAATTAATTTACCACCAGATTCAGTTGTACTAGTGGCTGCATCATCTGCATATAAATTAAAAGGTAAAGTAAACCTAGTATTAGTATCTACGGCAAAGGGAGCAGATATAACATTAACCGCTTTACGAGTTTCGGCTAATCCATTGGTATCAAACCTAACATTGTGAGCGACAGTAAACATACCAGGTTCTAATGAATCTGGTCTAGACCTATCATTAAAACCCTTAAAGCTACTATCTATGTCCTCTATTATTTGGTCATCAGTAGCACCATATGTATCGTAGCGAGCCATTCATTCTAACCGCGCATTCCTGGCATTGGAGAACGAGGCATACCTCCACCTTGTCCCATTTGAGGTCTAGGCATAGGAGGACGTGGCATAGCACCACCTTGAGGCATTTGAGGTCTACCCTGTGCCATCTGTGGTCTAGCTCCTTGTGGGGCTTGTGGTCGTGCTTGTGGTCGTGCTTGTGCAGGTCCACCAGATAGCTTCTTCTCTAATGCAGAGATACGTTGCTCTAGCTTTGCTATTTTACTACCACCTGTAGCCTTTGGAGCTTTCTTGGCAGTTTTCTTTTTAGTTGGTTTTTTTACAGCCATGTTATTTTTTCTTTTTCATTGCACGTCCTTTAGACTTAGCAGCCTTTGATGGTCGTCCAACTTTTGTTCCGTATGTTCCTTTTCCGTAGGGCATGATATTATTTGATTTGAGATGAACCAAAGTAGAATCCTACAATGGCAAGTAAGGTTTGTCTAACTTCGGGTAGTATAACATAACCTGCAAGGGTTTCCCAAGTTGACCATTGAAAAAATAAAAAGTTTTTTGCCTCTAGTACAGTTACTCCTCTGTCAGTAAATGCTAAAATAAAAGGTACTAATATAAGTGCAAATAAAATAGCTCCTACAATAGTTCTTCTTACTATGACTCCACCGTTCCTAGAAGCGGCTCTATCTGCACTAGAGTCAGCCATATCTTGCTTTTCTAGAATTGTTTGTACAGTTGCCTTCTGTGCTTCTACTAAACTCCCAATAAGCTTAAATACAAAGCCCATTGCGCCACCTAATCCTAATGCTTGTAAATCGTCCATTATTTTTTACTCCTTACTTTTGCCGCAGGTGTATTCTTTACTACGGTTTTTTTACTTTGTTTCTTTTTCTTTGCAGTAGCTGCTCGCTGAGACTGCGATAAACTCTTGGCTTTAGCCATTGGAAGGCATCTGTCTGGGTTTTTCTTGTTTTTAGATGTACCGCAAGGTCCTTTAATCTTTCCGTCAGTTCCGATGCGAACCCAATTTTGGTCTCTCCATTTTTTGAGTTCACCCATTATTTCTTCTTCCTTTTCTTACCCTTTGCTCCTTTAGCATAGTTAGGGTCTTTACAATACTTAGATGCAGCCATATTAGCATAAGCACTAGGGTATGTATCAAAAGTACGCCTAGCCCAAGCTTTACCTGCTGAACAGATTTTATTTCCTTTTCTTTTGCTTGCCACGTGCCATTCCTCTCAATGTTTTTGCTTGCCCTGCGTGCGCACGAGAAGCTTTTTCTAATTTTTTTGCGACTGATAATAATTTACGTTTCATTAAACTTTCCTCCTTTTGTTTGAAGCAGTTTTTCTTTGCGGTACTTTTTTAGCCGCGCATTCTGTGCAACATCCTCCGTGCATTAGCATTTCCACCTCCGTCTTGCTTGTCTTAGTCTTGAATTAGGGTCTTTAGCAGCTTTAGGGAACTTCTTCATTTGTCCTGCGCTCCTAGCACAATAAGACTTTCTACGCTTTGCATCCTTGCTCCCTTTCTTAGGATTGCCTGTAACGGCAGTTTTGAGCTTAGACCCAGGGTTCTTACGCTTGTAAGCTTCTACCCCCTTCTTGGTCATTCCTGCGCCTTGCTTGGTTGGTCTATAATTACCACCCTTGCTAGTCGTACGTCTAATCGGATTTTCCTTTTTTCTGCTCATCTATAAGTTTCTTTATTCCTAGTGCTGCGTGTACTATTGTAACAATAGATGCAATACTTGCTAGTATTAAACTTATATCCATTAAACCCCAAGACGCTAAAACTCCCATAAATGATACTCCCAATCTATTGATTAAATCTTCCATTGTATTACGTACATAGTTCAGTTATAACTAATTTTGTTTGTTCAGTTATGTAAGTTGTATCAACCGCAAATTTTGCTTTTTGAATATATTCTGGATGAAAATAATTTTGTGCTTCTTCTGTCAACTTATGAGCCTTACCAGCTGTAATTGAAGCTTGCGTTGGTGTCGTTCCATCTACCGTATAAAATACTCTTTGCTTTTTAATCGTATTTGTACTAGGAGACATTACCTCAACTAAACAAACTGTAGTCTTTCCCGCTATATCTGTAATAGTTTTTACAGTAAAGGCATCAGTTTTACCCCATGTTCTATTATGCCTAGGACCATTGGTTCGTCCTAATCTTGTAGTTGCAACGTGGCATTCTTGTCTATTTGTATCAAATACATTCACGATTAACTATTTTTTTTTAATTAGTTAACTCAGAAGCATACATTATGGCAGTAGCAGTATTACCTGTTGTCCCCTTAAATTTAGCTTTTTGTACTAAATCCTTATTAAAATAATATTGATTTCCTGCAAATAATCTATGTGATATAGCGTTGTTAACGGCGCTACCATCTATAGTAAAAGAAACACCATTACCGATTATTGAAATATATATGACCTTAGTTCTTGGATTAAATGTTGTAAATTGATAAGTATCAGTAGACCCTGCACCAGTATGGGGTATACTAATTGTTTGAGATGTCGCACCTTCGGTTGGCACATTATATCTATTTACTGTAAATGAATTTGGCATAATTATCGTGATTGTTTGTTGACGTAAGTTGAAAATTTAATATTTATATTATTTTTGTTGTTGATTATATCATTCTGTTCAAGTTCGGTATCTAGGTATTTTTGAGCTATCTCATCTTCAATTAGAGCCTTCTGATGTTGCCCATCCATTCTTAAAAAATCAGCATAAGTCCCATATACAGCATAATTGAAAAATTCACTAGGAACTTGAGATATAAAGGCGTTATCGAGGTCAGTAATGATTGTCTGCGAATTGCCAACATCTGAAGCTCCATCATAAGGAGGTTTTCTATATGTTACAAATGCTCTATCGGAATCATCAGCATTTAATAAATTAGCTCCATCGTCATCTACATAAAATTGATATTCTCTTGCAGATTGATTTAAATATGCTCTAGTGCCATGTATTCTTATAAATTCAGATATAATAACATTTTTAGGTTTAGTTTGTGCTGTATCTACATATGGAATTAAGCTTGATTCAAAAGGAATAATTGATACAGATGTAATATCATGCCCATTGTCCACCTTTGTAGGGTCTCCATAATCTGAACCAAACAACCAAGATTTAACATCTGATGGTTTTGCGTGTTTTGTTTCATCTGTTGTGTTTTGAACAGCCACTTGACTTCCTAAACTAGAAAATGTTACAACATTGGTAATTTGACTAATAGTATAATTAGGAGCATATACATGATACCATCTATTGCTTGCTCTGTAAAAAACAAAATCTGACGATGTTGGTCTATTATTTGTTACATAAACATCAGTATCTTTATCTAATCCTAAATTAATAGCTGCTTTTCCCACCTTAGTATATAATGCAGTAAATTTATTAGTAGTATTTGTATTACTTAAATTTGTATATTTAATAGTGGATATTGCCCTACTCTCAGATGGCATTATATATCTTTGCCATACTGGAGATGCCTTATATGCTATATATAACCTACGATTAGCTAACGCCTCTAATGATGTTACCTCTTCATTGGTGAAATTATTAACTCCTGCAAGTCCCTTTAGAGTTGCAAAAAACTCACTATTAAGTCTATTCTGCATTATATTTTATTGGGCGACAAATCGCTAAATTTTTTATTATAATATTTTAAAAATTCTTTAGAATGCACGTGTTCGTGTCCGTACTTACTCGTAAGTCGGAAAAATTCTCTAGCAGGCATAGTAGCTACGCATTTACCTAGAGCAGGGTGCGTCTTGCCTTTTTCTTCTTGTGCTTCTTTTCGTGCTTGTTGTACACGTAAATGTTCGGTTTCTTTTTCTAACTTAAAACCACTTTTAATTTCGTTCATAAAAGCTGCATCTAACTCTCCGTCAGTAAAGCTTCTAGGTATTTTTGTAATTATATCTGACATAAAATAAAAGGTAGGGGGCTTTCGCCCCCGTACCAAAATAAGAATTAAAGCTGAGCCATCTCGAAGAAAACAGTAATATTTCCTTGAGTTAGTTCGTTTAATGAATACGCAGTTCCACCACTTGCTGGAGTAAAGAGTAATTTAAACTCTTTACCAGAAGCCGTGTATAACTTACCATTTGCAGTATTCGCATCTCCTCCAACTGTAAAGTATGACCCATCATTGTAGGCATAAGTTACTTCAGTTGAGTCAACATGAATCTGTGCAGCTCCGATGTAACCTGCTGCGGCATCATCGTCACCAATAGTAATAGTTAATTGTGAACCAGCTCCACTATCATCAAAAGCCGTGTTTAATTTAAACGCAACTTTTTGGACAATAGCACCTGCAGGTATAACATAATCAAATGATTTTGTTGCACTATCTGCAAGTGTACCAGCAGCCTGTACAGAAAAATCTGTAAAGTCTACTGTGTAAGCGTGAGTAAAGGTTGAAGAACCTGCTTGATTTATTGTTAATTGTGACATAGTATTATATTCCTTTCTATTAAGCTACAATTTTACCGTGTGCTGCTGGGTGGTATACACCTAGAGTCAACGCACAATCAACAAATCCACGTTCGCCACCACCTAAGTTAGGTAAGCGTGTGCTTCCCATAGGGATGAGGTCGTGAATACCGACATAATCTGGGTTGATAATATAACCATCTGCGTGGTCTGTATTTGCTCCAGTTACGGTAGCAGGTGCAGTCACAGGGTTCATATTAACAACAGATACTACTCCGTGGTCAGATTGGTAAAGGTCTACAGACAATTTAATTGTTGATTGACCTTGGTCCATATTAACTTGACGTAATGTATCAGCACCTGCGGCTGCAGTAGTTCTGGCAAAGTCAGAAATACGGCGGCGTAATCCAGTATCAGCTACAAGCATCATATTGCTTGCTTGACCTGTTTGACGGAAGATACTTGATAACTGAGTGTTTAAATGTGTTTCAGTATAAGCATTACCTTGGTCAGAGTTATTTGCTGTTGGTGTTGCATATGCAGCAGGAACGTCTGTTGAAACAGTTCCAATAGTTGTGCCATCTGCTAACCATTGACCGAGACCACGAAGACCATAAGAAGTTCCTGCACCGTTCTCTACAGAGCGGTCATTAGAACTAAGGATAGTAGCTTCAACGTCACGTTTAAGTTCACGGATTGCTTTTGATTCAGCTTGGGCAACTTTAGCAGGTCCAACAGAGTCAACGACTTCTTGTAAATCAGAAACCATATAATCTCTACGGAATTTTTGCACATAGTTACCAAGACGAGCGCGTTCTGCAAATTTGTCTGTAAAAGTGGTCACGTCAGCTCCTTCAGCTACACCAGTTGTACCTGGGTCAGCTAATTTGTCTACGGTCCACTCTGCAAACGTTGCAGTTGCTTTCGTCTTCGATGCGGATGATAGGACTGGTGTTTCTTCTGGCGCAAGGATTGTTAAGACATCTGTCAAATCCTCACGGTTAGAAACAGCAGAACCTGTATTAGTTGTATCGAATGTATTTGAAAACGACATAATTTTTAAGTTTTACTTTCTATTTTGCTTTTGTAAGGTTCTAAGAGCTACAAAATCACTAACACTTCCAGAGTTCTGGAATTGTTTTGCAGTTTCACTAAGCTTTTTAGCTGTTCTTGGTACAGTTTTTTCAGATTTAGCTGCTACGGTAGAAGCACTTCTAGGAGGTGCGGATTTAATGGTACGAGGAGTAGTCCGAGTTGGTGGCAAAACTTTTCTGCCGTACATACTGTTTGCTGCATGAGCAACTATGTATGGCATTTGTGCCGATACTTCTGGATTAATTTTTTGTAAATCGATTAACCTTTTATCGTTAATCATAGCATCGTACTTTTTGTACGCTTCGCTATTTTTATTTTTCATCCAGGGTAACTCTTGTTCTGCTTTTTCTGCAAAGGCATCTCTTGCTTGAATAGCCGCGTTTTTCTTTTGTAAGGTCTGCATTTGTGCAGGTATAAACTTACGAAGAACATTTTGCGAATGCCTCATTGTTTTGCGTACTTCAGCTTTGGTTAACTCTCTACCATCTACTGTAGCAATAACATCATCGGGTGAATAGTCTCCCTTTTCGTATAACAAGTCTTCAGCCCAGTCCACAACTTCTTGCGCACTATTAGCTTGTTCTTGTAACTCTTGAGGGTTCTCGATGTGCTTTAAAGGATTATCTTTTACTACAGGAACTTTTTCTTTTTGCTCGCTTTGCAAGGTATTAAGTTTTTGTTCCATTTGTTCTAAGCGTTCTTCGGCATCCTTACGTTTCTTAGTAAGTTCACCATAGCGTGCTACTGCACGACTATTTAACTTAGAAGATAATGATTTAAGTTCATCTTCCGATAAGTTATCTATATCTAACTGTGAAAGAACGTCTGCTTTGGTTTCTTCTACTTCAGATTCGGTTGCACTCTCATTAACAACTTCCTCTTCAACTTTGGATTCCTCCGCTACTTCGGGTTCGCCTTGCGGTGAACCAGCCCGTTGAGCCATAAACTCTGCAGGCGTTAAACTGTTATCCGTATTTTTTTGTTCTGACTCTACGTTGTCAGTCGTGTTTTGTTCTGTCATAATTGTCCACTTTCTTTGCGCCAAAGCGATTGCGATTAAAAGTCATTATACAACCCTATACAAGCTTACTAAAAGTACCATCGTGTTTCTTACGAATGGACTCCCAATCTGACATCTGAAGTATTTGGTCATACGTTAAAATTCTACCAGAGATTTGTTTCATATTATCGCCATCTGCCTCGTGCAGTTCGGCTATAGCTTCTTCTCTTAGTGAATGTATTACAGAAATAAACACAGCAAAGTGTTCATTGTGCTGTAAGAATTTAAGGGCTTCTTCTAGACTCATTGATTAATACCTTGTGTTTGCATTCCACCCATAGATGCAGGTTGTGTACCTACTTTACCTATTTGAGCATTTTGTGCTTGCTGTTGAATAAAGGTATATTGACCAATGTATTTTTGTAACCTAGCTTGGAAAGCTTCATCAGTCTGCGCTCTTTGTGCGATATCTGGTTGCTTAACATAGTTTTGTATTACTTGCATTGCAACTTGCGCACCATTTGGTCTAGCAGGCATTTCAATACCTGCAAAAATCTTAGCTAAGTCATCGGTAACATCTTGCATCATCTTATCTGCTGCTTGTTTACCTTCTTGTAAAATACTATCTGCCATTACAGGGTCAATAGAATTAGCTACAGTTTCTAGTAAAGCATCCATATTAATGCGACCAGAACGGTCTAACTGAGTAAGTGACACTAAAGAGTTTAGTTTTTTCTCTTGTGTATCCTTGTCAGTATTTAATACATCATAAGATACTACAATATCATAGCCTTCTTCTGCACTACCTTTAGAGAATTTCATAGGGTCTGGACTACCAGTAACCTTAAAGAAAACTTCGTCTGGTCCAAAACGCTGAAAGCACTTCCAAGTCATCTGCAATACTTCTGCAGCGTGATTCAAGAACTTGTCTATTAAGAATTGTCTACGTATAGGAGCTAATGGGTTTTCAAAATCTAATCCTACTAAAGCATCTGCCTGTTCCTCTAAGGTTCTTTCTATTTCTATAGAACCTGTTGGTGGTGGTGGCGTAGGTGCAAAGTCTAAATCTCCTTTTCTTCTGTAAGGAATCATTCTACCAGGACCCCAATCCGTTGGTGCTTGTCCTACTGGATGCAATATCGGAGGTAATGTAGCTAAACTGTTTCTATCTATTCTAGAATCACGCTCTACCTTTACTTGGTTCTGTATACCACGTAAAACATCTGGAATAGTCATTGTATCGTAAAGTCTTTTAGAATCTTCAGATAACTTAGTAACTACTACAGGGTAATCTTCGTATCCATTAAGTAATTCAAACTTAGCGTAAGCAGGACTTTCGTCTCCTCCACTATAATCTTTATGAAAGACTGTACAGTAAATACCTTCTGAGCCATCCTCTTCGTCAAATAATCTTTGATAACCATAAACGATTTCAATTAAATCATCTGATTCATAAATACTATCGCTTACATTGTTTGCTCTACGCCCCTCTTGTTCATTCTCTATAGAGTTTATATTGATACCTCGGTAGCGTTCAATCATTACATCTACAAAGTCTTGGTCCCATCCATCTGTTACTACTTTATTTTCTAGCTCTTGTGCTGTGTAGTACGTACGCCAAAAACAATAAGGCGCTCTTTGTGGGTCTGTTACATAGCTAGGAAAAAAGAAATCTCCATCGGGTGCAAGTGTCTTTACCTCTGGGGCATCTACTTGTCTTCTTACTGTAGGTAATTCTGCTTTACCTGTTTCCCTTAAATCTTCTATGGCCTTCTTTGCTCTTTCGGAGTTTACTCCTGGGAACGCAGCAATCATTAAGTTTATTACATTTTCTATTTCATCATTGTCTGCTATAGACTGAGCTATCTCTGGAGATGCTGTTGAAATTTGTTCAAGACTTATTTCTTGTAAAAACTTTCTGTCTTCTCTTTGCCATCCAATGTATGTAACTAAAATGCCTCGTTCTAATAAATAGTTAGCACCTAGTTCCATTTCTTTTTTAAATCTAGGTATATACCCACTAGAAATCATCCACTTTAAAAAGTTGGATACTATTCTAGCTCTAGGAATATCAGAGGTTTCTGTTGGAAATGCTCGTACGTTTGCTCTAGATACAGCAGACATGAACATAGATACAAGTCTAGTTATGCGTTCGTCAATAACATGGGACTCAATATCCGATGCACCTTCCCAAGGAAAAGCATCTGCACCGTGCTTGCGGTGGTCGCGGCTTTTCCCATTCCACCAATTACGCCTATCATCATAACTTGTTCTGCATAAGTCAAAATAATACTCAAGGTCGGCAATAGTTTTACTGTATGCCCAACGCAAAGTTTGTACGTCTGGCGTTTTGCTTACATAAGTAAGAGCTTTAGAGGCTTCTGTTTCTTCCATTGCGAAAAATTATAACACATTAATCAACACTAGGAGGCTGCACCCATTTAAATTTAGGTTCTTCTTCCTTGTTGTCTACTTCTATATAAACATACTTGCCAACTGCACTTGCTCCTTGCATTCGTCTAGGCATTAAAATCGGAATCTTTCTAAGCATTTCTTTTATGTATACATAAGAGAACTTAGGATTGGGGCAGACAGATAAAACTTTACCTCTGTATACTTGTGCTACAGGGATAGATGTATCCATTATATCTTGTCCTTCTTCGTTTATCCACGTGCTTTTGCCACGTCCTGTGACCATATCTTCATCAAGATGCAATGAGGAAATTTCTAATGCTTTATCAAAAGAAATCCCCATTTCATCCGCTATTTCTGTTAGTTTTCTTTTAGGCATTAGTATCCTCCTTTAGATTTGCGGGTTGTAGTTAAATTATGTCCGTCTACATGGTCGGGTCCTTCGCCACCATTGGACATTCGTAAATATCTCAGTACATCAAAAAAGTCTTTTAGTGCTTCGTCTGCTTTACCCTTTGCGTTGTAGTTAATAATGCTGTCTATAAGATTGCCGCAATCTTTATGAATATAGCACAGGGGTCTATTAGCATTGTCTATTTTTACATCGGGGTTGTAGTTAAACCAATCGTCTAGGGCAGAGATACCCATATCTTCACCTCTGCCATCAGATGGCACGAAATCCATACCGAAGTCGCTGAAGGATGTAAACAAGTCATCATTGTTCTCATTCTCCCTAGCAAAATACCTAGAGTCACCTATTCGCTCAAATACTTTAATCCCTAAGTCGGACTCTATGTCCTTGAATAGCTCTACATATCCTTCAACATTGTATCCAATCTTTTTAGAAGCAGGTCCGTATCTCCATTTTGGGTCGCCAAAAACAGCCCACTCTCCGTATGAGCCTCTATCGGGCCACTCCCTGGAAATAAAGACTCGTCCTTCTTTATCAACTGCAGCCCATATCGCAGTATAGTTTCTTGCTCCTGCGGGGTCGACCACACAATAATTAGTAAATCGTCCTCTATTCTTAATATCTGGGAAGGTGTGTCCATATTTATTCGGGGTTTCTGATAATACATTAACTTCAGTATTAAACAATGGCAATAAGCTAGTCATTGATTTAACTGGCACGCCATATGCTCTAACCATAATCTCTTCTTCTGGTCTATTCTTTAGGTCTTTTGCTATACGCTCATAACCACCAAAGGGGTTTTCATCAGAATGAAGGTAAATTATACTTGCATCTCTTTCGGTGCTATATTGCTTAACTGGTAATGCTTTATCTAATAACTCAGCTTGTCGTGTTTCTAATGTTTCTGCTCCTCGTAGGTATTCATTTATAAACGGAGTGTACCCATCAATAGGGGTAAACCCTATTAGTAACTTAGAATCTCTAGTCGCTAGTCGGAAACGCAAGGTGTTTACCAAGGTTGCATCACCCAGGTACTCATCAAGCCAAGCTCCTATGTTAGCACCCTTAGGGTTCTTGAACCCAAACTCGAATCCTTCTAAGATGGTCTGATTGTTACTGAACTGAGTATAAGTCTTAAAGTCTACTCTAGTCTTAGTATCTGGGAAAATAAAGCTCTGCCCTGTAAATCCATTCTGCATAGAGTAATTGATATAACCCTCTGTACTCTTAGTCTTCCGTCTGAACTCCTTGGGCATCATATCCCATACGGCCTTCTGTTGAATCTTAATACTTGTATCTATATTCTGCGAAAAACATATAAGGTGTCCACCTTCATTCTCAGTAACTGCTTTCATTACTAACTTTGCGCATCCTGTAGTCTTGCCGCTACGATTACCACCTAGGACAAGGCACTCATTGTACTTAGCTAAACCTTCATACATTCGCTCCCATCCTGCTAAATCAAAGCCATGCCGTATAGGGTCTTCCTCTGAAGCGCGGATTCGCCCTTCGTGTGCATCATACAAAGCCTTCAGTAAAGTAGGGTCGTTTTCACCTAGTGCTACAATCTCCTTGTCTGTAGGTGCTTTTACTATTGGATGCGGTGTAAAACTAAGTTCCATCGTCTTCGCTATCTGATTCTGTTTCTTCCCATATAAACTCTATATCATCTTTGTTCATTTCAGATAAAGTCTCTCGGCAGAGAGTCTTACCTATGTAATAATTAGTATAATCATATGCTAGTGAATCATCATCATCTATAACAATAACTGCCCAATTCGGGAAATGCTCAGATAAAATAGCCTTTGCCTTAGCAAACGCTTCTTCCTCCTGTGGACTCATGTCATTCTTCGGCATCTATAACCTCTCCCTCTATTATTTTAATTCTTTCCTTTGCTTTCTTTATTGTTTCTTCATAGTCTTCCTGTGTAACTACATTCCTGCTTTCGGTAATAGAACTAGCCTCGCCTCTGGCGGTCAGAGCTTGACGCGCGGAATTAGCTTTAGCTATACTTATCTCCTTAATGTCTCTAGGGGTAGGCTCATATTGCCCTGTATGTATCTTATCTCTTACACTTTCTATTAAATCTTCCTCTAGACTCTCCAGGTTTACATAGCTTCTAGCAGATAACTGACCACCAAGCTCACGAAATGCACTCTTGAAGTCCGCATAATCTACCAATGTATTGATAATTGTACCGCGGTCAAAGCCATATTTGCGTATCATAGCCGTCTGCGACACCCCAATAGCGTGCAAATACAGTATCTTAGCCACCTTTTCGGGCTTACTTCTGCTTAAACTTTTGATTTTAGCAAGCTCTTTTCCCTCAACAACTTGCGAAATTGCTTGTTCTATCTCTGCCTGTAACTCTGCTTCTACACTCATGGGACAAATCTGTCGCTTGGAAGGGACTAATTAGTCCTACCTATACCAAACAATAACCAAACAATAGTATATAGGGGCTGTACCTGTCAAGCCCCTTAGGGCATCTAATTTTTTAGGGGGCGTTTTATATATAATATAATCTAGCTCGCGTGCGGCTTTAAGGCCCCTCCCCCCTATAGCCACGGGCGTGCGTGCAGGCGTTAAGCCACGGGCGTAATCGGGCGACGCGTTAACAGGCCTGGTAGGGTTTGGCTCATTTTGAAGCCGTTATTTTTTATTGCTTTGGCAAACGGGTTTTGAGGGTTGGTTTTGGTTTGGTTTGTGTGCGTTTGTGTGCGTTTGTGTGCAAGGCTTTTCAACTTGGTTCAATTTGGTTCAAGAAATTATTTTAAAGTTTTTTTCGTTTTTGCTTGCATTGTTTCAAATTATCGTCCAGTTTTTGAAAATTATTAATCAAAAATTAAACAAAATGAATATTGAAATAGAAATAAAAAATCACTACGGCAACCAATTACACTATGCAACAGATAGAGACATAGCAATTGTTTTGAGCCGTCTTACTGGACGCAAGACTTTGACACTTGACGACATTTCAAACTTGAAAAAGCTAGGCTTTACTTTTTCAGTTTTTCAACCTACAATCTAAACCAAATAAAAAATTAAATCATTAAAAAACAAATCAAAATGAAAATAAATAAATTCAAAAATATTGACAAAGAAAACCCTAGCTACTGGAAAAGTTCTTATGAGAATCATCGACCAGATATTGCCAATCCGTTGGCTTATTCACTTGCGAAAAACCTTTTAAACTATGGTTTAGAAGCCGATAATGCTTGCTACGGCAACGACTTAAACCACCGAATAGACATAGGGCATAAAGGCTTAATAATATCAATTTTTATTCCAAACGCAAAATTTACAAATTGGGATAAAGAGGAATTTTCTTGTTATTCTTGGCAAATTGAAGGCGAAAATGTAAGCCTTTATTCATACGATAGAGATGGCAAAGACTTTATTCTAACTACTGAACAACTATTGATTGATTCGCTTTTAAAAGCATTGCAGGAAATTGACAGAAAAATTTATTTAAAAGAACACTCATTTGCTTGCGACACCATAAGCCGTTTTCAAGAATCGTTTTGCTTGTCAAACAGTATGAGATTTGACGATGCAATACCCTTAGACGAATTTATTGCAAAGCATAAAGACAAAATGCAACCTTGCGAACTTTCGCTTGCAATGTCTTTGAGTGACTACTGGAACAAAAAACTCTCTTAAAATAAATATTAATCATTAAAAAAATAAATCAAAATGAAATTAAAAACACTAGCAAACAATCAAACGATAGTCGAATTGCCTAACGGAATTGAACTATTTTTCTCTTATCAAACACCAGTTGCAGGGCGTGACACGCACGGATACTTTAAAACTAGCCGTTACTATTCACGAACTACTACAAGACATTTAAACGCCTATTTAGACGGAAGAAACGCAAGAGAAATGTCGCAAAGTACTATTGACGCAATTTCAATAAATAAACTGTAAAAGCTATGAGAGAAAGTAAAAATAAAAATGTCATAATCTTTGACTACAACGACCCTTATTCTATCCAGAAAGCCGAGAGAAAAAAGTTTTGGTTTGAGAGTAACGGCTTTAAAGAATCTTTTACTCAAAACATAGGCTTTGACAAATGGAAAATTGTCTATGAAAAGATTGCTTAAAGATTCATTGAAGCCTTCCAATATAGGCAAGGCTTCTTTTGAGTTTTTAAATCTTAAATAATAACTATTAAACCATAAGTAAAAATGAATAATTATATTATAAATATACACGCTATAAAAAAAGCCTTAATTGACGACTACGGAAGCGACATTGCCGAAAACTTAAAGCTTGTTAGAAACCCTTTTAATAAGCAATTACTGGAAGTTAAAACGCTTAACGGCACGACTTTAGAAACATACTTTCAAATACCTAAATTGGGTTGGATAAAACAATAACTAAAACTATAAATAAAAAAAATATGAATGTAGAAATAACCAAAGAGGCATTTAATGCCCTATTAAATAGAGCTAAACCAGAATCTACTGAACAAGGCGAACATTATCGCAAAACCCTTTACTTAAATAAGGGGGTTCAATTAATCGAATTGGAAAATTTTCTTTCTTGCGTAACTCAATACTATGTCCAAGACATAAACGCATAATAAAACAATAACTAAAACTATAAATAAAAATGAGAATAACATTAAAAGACTTAGAGTCAAAAATTGACTACTTAAACAAGATAACTGGCAACCCTGTAAAAACATATTTGCCTAACTCGAACGGGGGCTTGGCTGCCCAAAAAGGAAACTACCATTTAGACATGGCTTACGGAGGCCATAAGTTAGTCCAGGTAGAAAACGAAGGGGGTGGAATTTCCGACACTCTAAATACTGGCTTCACTACAAAAAAAGACTTATGGCATGCAATCGATAACTTTATGCGTGGTCTTGAAAGTAGAACGGAGGTGTCTCAATGAGTGAACCAACTAGAAGAAAATATGTTTCACTCTCTGAAGATGAACTTTGCTCTCAATTATATGGTGTGGATAATGATATAGAGGTGACTTATAATTATAAATTCATTGTTTGGGTTGGTGGCGTAGGCGACCAGTTCAGTAATTTACTAGATGCAGAAATAGCCGTCAAAAAATGGAAGTCAAAAGGCTACAAAGATGTCGTTATAGAAAGAACGGGGGTGCGTAATGGGTAGGTTCTACAACGGAGATATTGAGGGCAAATTCTGGGTTGCGTTGCAACCTTCCGATGCCGCTGAACAATTCGGTGGCTATATGGAAGCATCTTTTAGTTTTACGGACGAAGATATTGACCAGGTTAAAGAGCGCCTTAAAGAACTAAAGAACGAAAAGGCTTTTAAAAAGATTGAAGCGTTTTTAAGAAATGAAATAGGTTACAATGATGAAATGCTTGCAAAAGCAGGAATAACAAAAGAACAACTATCTGATTATGCAGACCACGAACTAGGCGTTAAGATTCTTAAATGCTTGCAGGAAAATGGCGAGTGCAACTTTACTGCAGAATTATGAGAACAACATTTGTAGTAACAGAAACTTACACGATTGAAGCAACGACCATACAAGAAGCCGAAGAGGCTGTAAGGTCGGACAACTTTAGCGTTGACAATAACTTACAGAATCACAAAATAAAAATTGAACCAAATATATAAATGAGTGACTTAACGAAAGATAGAGACGAAGAGAACCAGATTGACGACCAATGCGAACATTGTGGAGGCGTTGGCACCTGGGACTTAGAACCATTTCCCGAATACGGGTTTTGTGAATATTGCGATGGTACTGGAATTGATGAATCAAAACTAGAAAGGACCTTTGAATAATGCAATACTTAGTAACAGTACAAGAAAAGGGGCGAGGTTCTACTATAACAGTCTTTGACAGTTTGCGAGGGGCAGAGGAGCATTATATGGAAGCAGTCGAATTTGGGGCTATGTCTTGCTTCATTACGGCAGTAATGCAAGGACGGCACTATGGCAAAATTTATACACCGAAAGGGAGGCCGTTTGAACTTTTATTGTCAAATGAACTCGACAACGCCATTGAATCAATGCAGGGTTATGAATAATGCAATACATTACATTACAAGCAGACCACGCAAAACGCTTCGGTTTAGTGCCTGCCGTTGTGCTGCACAATCTTATTTACTTCGTCCTAAAGAATAAAAAAGATGCCAGAAATAAACACGATGGAAAGTATTGGACATTTAACACCTACCAGGGTTGGACTGAATCAATGCCGTTCCTTACCAAGTTTCAAATACGGACTGCCTTGCGTTCACTTCGTGAACAAGGGGCCATTTCCGTTGGAAATTATAACAGAATGCGATACGATAAAACGAAGTGGTATAGCGTTGACGATGCGTTACTACAAGAAGCAGAATGCAACGATTATTGGAAAAAACGCACTAAAAATTTCAAAAAAGCGAGTGACAAATCTGTCGCACCAATACCAAACAATGAATATATATATATAGAACCTTATTAATTATGGGAAAGGGTATGCAACCGAAATCTGGATACAATCAAAAGAAGTATGATGCAAATTATGATTCAATAGATTGGTCCTCAACTAGAAAAAAAACCAATGCGAACAATAAAACTAATAAGCAAAAAAGCAGCAAAGAAAAATAAACCTAAAAAGAAAAAATAATATGGGTGGACACTTCTATGATTGCAAAAATGTTCCGTTTCTAACTGAAGCGAGAACTCCAGTACAAGCTAGGAAAATAAAAGCATATCCTAGTGTAACAACAATATTGAGCATACAGATGAATGATTTCTTGCACAATATTTGGATGCCACGGAAGCTTGTCGAACTGGCGAGAGAATATCCTGCAATGTCGGTTCACGAAATACACGACTTGAAGTATGGACAAAGAGTCTGCCCTGCAACTGGAGACTTTATCTCATCTAGTCATTTCGGTACTTCGGTTCACGAACGCCTGGAGGACATCATAAATAATAGAATCCTAGAGCAAGGCCTTGAGCATGAGGAAACACCTTACGACCCTTGGGCAGAACCTTTCATTGATTTCATTGATGAAAATAATGTAGAGCCTATTGCTTGTGAAAAGATATTGTATTGCGACAAAATGAATAGTGCAGGGTCAGTAGATTTCATTGCGAAAATAGACGGCAAGTTTCATTTGTTTGATTACAAGTGCAGAGATACAAAGGGAACAGGTGGCAAGTTCTACGAAGAGAAAGATTGCACGCAGTTAGCAATAGAATCTAAGTGGTTGCAACAAGACCTTGAACTTGATTACGAGCCAAGAATTACAAGTGTATGTATCTGTACAGAAAGCAAAAAACATTACCATAAAAATTGGTCGCTTACTCAAATGAGAAAAGGTGTAACCAGGTTTAAATATTTAAACAGATTGTACAGGATGGATTGGATGAGAGCAAAGTAATGGATTTCTGTAGTAATTTCAGTCACGACTTAGAGGTGGGGCAAGTTAAAGAAAAAGAACTTGATGACATCCTAAGAAATAAACTCATTGAAGTTAAGACAGATTTCATTGCTAAAGATACTGGCAATGTATTTATTGAATACGAATGCAGGGGCAAGCCTAGTGGCATCGCAAAAACAAATGCAGATTTTTATTGCATTGCAGTTGAACATCTACTAATCATTTTACCTACAGATAAATTAAAAGATATTGTTAGACCTTTTTTAGGAACAGATAAAGACCGATTAGGTGGTGACAATAATCTTAGCAAAGGAATTTTACTACCAATAAAAATATTAATAAAATTAAAATGAACTATGATAATACTACCGAAAAAATTAACCACCTTAGTCTCTGCACAGGATACGAAGGAATCGGAATGGGACTTAGAACAATTCTACCAAACCTGCGAGAAGTCGCTTTCGTGGAGAGGGAAGGATTCTGCTGCGCGAACTTGGAAAGCAAGATTGAAAAGGGTCTTTTGGATGAAGCACCTATTTACACAGACCTTAAAACCTTCCCTTACAGAAAGTTTCGAGGACTCGTGGATATCTTATCTGGAGGATTCCCGTGCCAACCATTCTCTCAAGCAGGCCTTAAAAAAGCTACCGAAGACCCAAGACACCTTTTCCCCTACATCGCAAAAGGAATCGAAGAGTGCCAACCTCGAATTGTTTTCCTCGAAAATGTCGAAGGGATACTCAGTTGCAAAACAGGAGAAGGAGAACCTGTGGTCAAATATGTCGGAAGAACATTGGAAAAAATGGGTTACAGAACAGAGGTCGGAATATTCTCAGCGAGTGAAGTCGGAGCGCCACACCAGAGAAAGCGAGTTTACATCCTTGGGTTGGCCTACAGCGAGAACTTCGGACGCAGAGGGGGGACGCATCGAGACGGAGATGACGGAAGTGGGCTTCAAGAGCAAGAGGCACAAGAGCAATCAAACTTTTGGGGCGAAACTGAGAGATGCAGTAGAGACTCACGAGGAGAACTGGGCTACACCGAGGGCAGGTGCAATAGACAACAGTCGTCCGAACAACAAAGGGGGGATACCCTTGGGAGACCAAGTGAAACGGAACTGGGCGACACCTCAAGCGTTCGATGCAGTCAGTCTAGTGAGGAGTCCAGAGAAGCTTGCACAGACACGCAAGGAGAAGAACGCAGGTTGCATGAATCTAAGGGAGCAAGTACACTACCCAACAATGACGCACTCAAGGAAGGACTTTCCTACACCGAGTGCCAACGAACAACAGTACAGACTGCAGGGGAACACGCAAGCGAGCAAATGCTTAGAAGCTCTAGCAATAACTGGCCGTCTAGACCCAACGAAGAACAATACGGATGGGAAGCCCAACGAGTCATTAAAGTTAAATCCAGATTGGGTGGAAAATCTAATGGGTATTCCACAAGGGTGGACAGACTTAGAGCTTTAGGGAATGGCGTTGTTCCTGCTACTGTAGCAAAAGCATTTCTAACATTAATAAATAGAATTTTATGAATAAATTTGAAATTATCTACTCGCATAATGATATGCCCCCAGATTACAGGGGGTATACCATTAGATATGCTAATGATGCTAAAGCCGCGGCAAAGCTCGTTAAGAAAAATAAAGCCTACATAAACATACAAGTCGTCAATGAATTACCTCACTCAGAATAAAATAAAAGAATGGAGAGAAGCCAATGCCCCAAGGGAATGTCCTATCTTCGAGATTAAACTAACAGATGCAGTAGTTGACCACGACCACGATAGTGGGTTAGTTCGTGGAGTAATACACAGGCAGGCAAACGCATGGGAGGGTAAAGTTTACAATGCTTGGCGTAGGTACGCAAAAAATAACTGCCGTTTAGATTTCATTCAGACCTTAGAGAACTTAGTTAAATATTTAAAAGGTCCTGGTACTGACATTATGCACCCTACTGGATTGGTGCAACTAGGAAAGCGTTTCGGTAGACTCAAGAAGCACGAACAAGAATTTGCATTGAAGAATTTTGGAATAAAGAAATCTGAAATTAATGCTTGCACTAACTCCGATGAAAGAGTAAAACTTTATAAGAATATAATTAAAAATTTATGAACATAAAAGAAAAATTAAATGTACTGCAAACAACTTTGCATGTATCTAAAAATCAATATAACAAATTCGGGAATTATAAATATCGTTCCCTCGAAGATATAACATTGGCACTCAAGCAACCATTAAAAGAATTACAATGCGTTCTATTAATGCAAAGCGAGATACTGGAAGTCGGTGGCAGTAACTATGTACAAGCTACAGTTACAATAGCAGACTGCGAAAGCGATGAAAGTATTTCAGTAAGTGCTTCGGCTCGTGAAGCCACGGAATCTAAGGGAATGTCACCTGCACAGATGACTGGTAGCTCGGATTCCTATGCAAAAAAATACGCTTTAGGAGGACTCCTAAATCTTGACGATAGCAAAGATGACGATGCGACTAACACGCACGGCAAAACTATTTCTAAACCAACAACAAAAAATAAAGATATATTCTAATTATGGCTAAACAATATGATGACAATATGACCTTCGTTCTATTCGTACAAGAGGTAGAAGAGGGTTCAAAGAAACCAAACACTAAGGGATACCTTACATTTAATGGTGTAAAGTATGACCTTGCTGCTTGGAGTGGTACATCTCAAGGTGGCACACGCTACCTTAGGGGTAATATGCAATTACCAAAACCGAAAGAAGAGACAGTTGCTTCTTCTTCCGTTACAGAGGAGGCCCCGTTCTAATGACGGAGTTGCCCGATTCTGGAGCAAGGACTGCATTCAATACGGGTGCAGTCCGTGACTCAATGAAAGGAAAAGGTATACCTTCAATGATTCCTACCTGTGCTATCAAAGCAATGGCTCGAAGATTCGAGGACGGAGCAAGTAAGTACGGAAAAGATAATTGGCAAAAGGGTATTCCTACATCCAGATATTGCGATGCCGCATTTAGGCATTTAATGGCCTGCAAGGATGGTGAAGTAGATGAAGACCACTTCGGTGCAGTCCTTTGGAATATGGCGTGTTGGCTTGAGACTAAGCGAATGATTGCCAATAAACAATTACCTAACGAACTAAATGATTTATGAGCAAACCAAATGATTACATAGACGAGTACAAGAAAGCTCGCAGAGGTATATCTATACCAGGTAAAACTAAAAAAGAAGTTATTGATAATTTTTATAAACAAGCCAGGTCTGATATATATTGGGCTATGGAAAAGAAATTGATAGACGACAAGATGCTTGATAAGTACAAGTAATAAAATATAAATAAAAAAATGATGGATAAAGCATTACAAGAGCCGTACTCATTAGATGCGGAAGAGGCAGTTGTGTCTTGTTTAATTAAGTCCGAAGACTCAAGTGTCTTTGACTATGTTACACAGGTTCTAACTGCAGACGATTTTTATGTAGAGAGACCTAGAATCTTATTCAAGATTATAGAGGAACTACAGAAGAAAAACTACCCAGTAGATGAGATTACTCTCCTCGAAAGGGTTAAATCAATGGGCTTTGAAGAGCAGGTCGAGGGCTTTATGGGTATACAATATGTAGCCGATAGAGTACAGACTGTAACTTCGGCACGTTATTACGCCAATATCGTCCGTGACAAGGCGATAGCTCGTAACCTTATCCGTATGTCAAGGAAAACCATTGAGGCGATTGTAGGGGGTTCTGAAGCCCATACAACGGCAAGTGCAATGGAGAATGAACTATCTGACATATCCGACAGGGTCGCTACAGAAGAATCTTTTGCAGATGCAGGGGATTTATTGCAAGATAAGCTAACTGCAATGACAGAAAACCGTTACAAGTTTACTGCACTTAGCACAGGAATCGGGCATCTGGACGAGAAACTTGACGAAGGTGGTATTGGTAAAGGAGAGGTATTTGTTGTTTCAGCACCTACCTCTTGTGGTAAAAGTCAGTTGGCTTTGAACATAGTTTTAAGGGCATCAGTACAAGACGGAATACCGATTGGTATATTTAGTTTTGAGATGCCTGCAGAGCAACTAATGAAACGAATGGTACAAACAGCAAGTGCAGTAAATCTAAAACGAATCAGAGAGAATATAGCAACAGAGGACGAAAAAGCTCGTGTCTTTGCATCTCTCAAAAAAGTTAAAGAAGCACCGATTGTAGTAGAACATTTCGTTAGGGGCATAGATGAACTACGTTCAAAGGCTAGGTCAATGAAGCGTAAACACCGAATAGAGGCACTCGTCATTGATTACCTACAACTTATACCATATGATACTCGTATGAGTAAGCATGACGGAATAGCATTAGTTTCACATAGGATTAAACAACTAGCAATGGAACTAAATATTCCTGTTATCTTGTTGGCTCAAGTCAACAGAGAGGGAGCAAAGAGAGACTCTGGTCTATCAATGCACGACCTCAAGGATAGTGGGGATATTGAGAACGATGCAGATGTCATATTACTTATGTGGGCTAGGGGTGGAGACCTACAGAACTGCAGAGTTTTTGATGGGAAAACATCTTACCTAGAACTAGATTACAAAATAGCAAAAAACCGTGAGGGCGAAAGAGACCTTATGGGTAAATTTAAATTCATAAACCAAATCGGGAGATTTCAATAATGTCAGATACAATATATAGAGAACCAACAGAAAACATATTAACTAAGGGACTGCACCAGATGACAGTCGCTTGTGAAGCACTCACTAAACAGAACGATATACTAAATAAAGATGTAGAAAATCTTAAAACTAAGTTGACAATGGCAAAAGAAAAGCTTTTAGTAAATGGCATAGAGGCTTAGTACACCTTTATGAATGATTTTATATAGTTCGTTTCTGAATTGTGTATTATAATTAATTAACATATTTGAACAAAGGTAAGCCGCTAGAGTAATCTACGGCAGGGAGAGTTTTATCATTTCCTCTTCCATATGATTCCTTTTTTCTTCTTGTAGAAAAACGTCCTCTTGGTTTAAGGGGGCGTTTTTTTATTGGGTTAGCTTGTAGTATGCCTCTTTGGTTATTACACGCTTGGACACTAACTCCTTGTAGTAAGCGATGTTGCCTGGAAATAAATCTCGAAGCATCTCTATCTGAGAACTTGTCTCTTGAGCATCTATAATACCTTCAATGGTACTTAAACCTTTTCTAGCCCCTCTTCTTACTTTGCGGAAATGATTAACTAATTTCTTTTGCAAGAACCTGTCTTCGACTTTACCGATTTCATTGTAAATCTTTTGATTGTTGGCTTCAGTATTTAAAGATAAATCTAATCCCATTGATTCAAAAATCTCATCATTGTTTTGCGTCTTATCTTTTGGCAAATTAGGTAAGACTTCTCCTCCTAGCATCAAGTAACCTACCTCCTTAGAACTTAACCCTGCTCGCTTCATTACCTCTGCTGCTTTTTCTGGGCCTTGTCCAGGATATTGTTTTTCTAAAACAAAAGATAAATTCTTGTAGTGCATTCTTTGTCGCTGCATTAATCGTTTATAACTTTCGTTAGCCTTATTGTACTCTCTTTGAAATTGTCCTGGAGTTGATTGCATCTGCTCTAACTCATATCTCAACTTTGTACCCCATGCGTTCTTCTCTTGTCTTAAACTACCATAATCATTGCGAACTTTGTTTTCGCCCGCTAGTTCTACTTCAAAAGCATTTACCCTCCAACCTGCTTGGCGTAGGAAAACTTGATTAGTAGTGTACCTTGCTCCAGGCTTCTGTGCTTTTATTAACTTTTCTACTTCCCTAGCTTGCCCAGGCTTAAACATATCCTCTACAGTATAGTCTATTATTTCACCGAAAGCCTTTATACCTTCTTCTGTAGTAATCTTATCTTCCTTGCCGATTTCCTTTATGTTATATCCACCCTTCAGTAAGCCTAGATAGAAGAAAGCACCTTCTCCCTTGAACTCCTGTAGAATCATTTGTTGTAAATTGGTTTCACTAGTATCATCAAAACCTGCAGTAAAAGCTTGGCTAATCATACGTTGTGGCAATAGGTAAGAAGTATTCATATAATTAAACTTCGTACCATCTGCACTTAATTCCATCATCAATGGAGAGTTCTCATCGTACTCTGGAGTAAATGTTTCTATTAAAGCACTTTTAGTTTCCGAATCTACTCCATGGCTTTTCTCCCACGAAGACATCCATGCACTCATACCTCCTATAACTGCCGCGCTACTTGCTGCACGTTTTGCACCCATCCACCTTGAGGCATTTATATCGGGAGGACCCATATCTATTCCTAGATTACTTCCTAGTTTGCCCCTAAATAAATCTTTAATTTGTCTACCTTGGTTATATTGATTTCTCAAAAGCTCCATTGTGAATGTAGCGAACTGCGGTGTAAGGCCTACCTTAGTTGTATATCTTAAAAACGGATTTACTTTATCATAGTTCTGGTAAACATCATTGACCAACTTAGCCGCTGCATTCTTCAAGTTCTCTGCTTGATTTGCTTCACGCATTTTGGGATATACTTTCTTTAGTTGCTCTTGCATTTGTTTCCACGCATAGAATCTAAAAGCAGTATCTGGAACTTGATAAGCTTTAGCGAATGGTTCTACCATAGCTCCTACTGGTCCTACCCCACGCTCTAAATTAGAACGTATATCCGATGCAAATATGTTACCTCCCTTAATGCCATATTTTTCTGCATCTTTAATTTGTGCAAGAATTTCTTTAGACATCTTTTGATTGCTTGCAAACATATCAATGTCACTAGCACCAACTCGCAATGCGTTCCACATTGTAGGGGCATCAAACGGATTCATTCCTAATTGCATTACTGTAAAAGCATTACCAGGAATCTGAACCATATATGAAGGTAGATTACCTAGAACCTTTACTGCCTTTGATAAACCTATACCAGAGTTCATTACATCCCCCATACCATCTTGAAGGGCATTGATGTTTTTCACTATAAAGTCACTTGCGTATAATTGCTGCACAGCTATATCAACATCTTGAGTAGCGTACAATCCACTTTCTCCACCAAGTAAATGCAATGGTTCTGTACCTTCTACCTGTTTCCTACTAGCAAGACCCATCTGTTCTAGCATTTCTACCATTCTCTTGTCACTAGTTGAGCGTGCAACGAGCTTGGTTAATCTATCAACAGTTCCTCTAGCCTTTTCTCCTGGGTCTCTGATTACGCCCATCATATCCATTAGTGCAAAATTAGCGTCTTCGGTTAAGTTCCTTGCTCTAATAGGAGCGTTTACAGCTTGACCAGATTTCATCCGTTTACCTCGATGTTTAGCTTTAGCTCCAGAAATAATTTTATTTATTATATCTTCTGCTTTTTCTCTATTGTTTGAATACTGCTTTTTATTTCCAAACATGTTTTCAGCACCTTCATAAGTAAAGTCCCCTGTCTCTGGATTAAATTCTTCTATGTCAATATTAACATCTTCTTTATTATCCAATTGTTTCTTTAATTCTTTAATGGCTTTTTCTTTTTTAGCAGCATCTATTACGAAATCTGCATTAGTATACATCTCGTACTCTCTTGCCATATAAGTACCATCATCTAAAGATTGCTGTATCTTTGCACGTAGGTACATTTTATTTTCTGGAGTCAGTCCTTTAATTGCATCATCGTCAATAAGTTGTATTAAATTTTTCTGTTGCTCGCTTACAAAACTTCTGTACTCACTTAGTGTACCAACTATTTTTTTATCTTTTAGTATATTATCTACTTGTCCAGTAGCAAAAAACCTATCAAAGGATGGTTTAGATGCAGGGTCTAATTCTATCTCCCTAGCAACGGCCTTGGCAGTACGGCTACCTAATGCTTCTCCTGCTTTGATTGCGTTCTTGTAATCTATTCCTATATCTGCGATATTTCTACCGACTAACGAAGGAGTAGCCATAGATATTTTATTCTTCCAAGCCTGTGGTAACTTGTTATATATTTTACCAAGTGTTCCTACTGAGTCTGGGTTATAATTAAAATTTAATTGCTGTATAGATTCATCGGAGATTAACATATTACGACTTCTCTCAAACTCTCTATCCAAAACATAGGATGGTGCATTGTGGTCACCCTTGTACCCATCAAATGTAAATTCTTTTGCAGCCGTCTTACCTTCTGGTGTAGTAAATATAATCTGCTCTATCTCATCGGGAGTTTTACCCTTTAGTTTATTAGCTAACTTTTTACCCGCAAAACCTAGACCTGCTCCAAACGTAGCACCTAGACCTGCATATGTAGCAGTTTCGGTAGCACTAGCCATTTTACCTGTGTCTATAATAGATGTAGCTTGAGCCTCGACTGCACCTGTAAGCGCACCTTCTGTCGCTCCGTACTTTATACCCTTTTCGGCTAACTTAGATAAACCCTTACCTGCGCTCTTACCAAGAACCTTTATTGATTGCGCTCCTGGAACAGGTATTAAATTAATTAGACCTGCAGATATTGCACGTCCCCAACTTAGTGTATCTCTGCCTTCTGCTTTCTGTGCAGCAAAACTTCCTGCTATACCAGAACCAATAGCACCTACTGCATAACCAATGGCAGTACCTACTCCTGGAAGAATAGCAGTACCTACTGCCGCTCCACCGTATTTGCCTGCTGTACTAATGCCAATTTCTGCACCCATACCACCGACTATACCACCTACGCTTACATCTTCTTCTTCTCGTAAATTCTCTTGAGGTTCGCTAACTTGTATAGCGCCTGTTTTAGCTTCTTTTTTTAATTTAACATAAGCCCTTACCATACCCCTTCCGTAAGGAGTTTGTTTTTCTTCTACTGTGGAGTTCTTTATCCATTCCTCTACTTTTTGTAACTGACTTGCCATAGTGCATTATCTTCTACTTCGATTATTTTCTTGGTAAATTTTCTTTTGCTCTTTGTACTTAACCATAGCGGATTTGTATATAGCATTAGCTTCTTCAAACTTAGCTTCTGCAAGTTTATATGGTTCACTACCACGAGCAAATCCTTTAGCGTACTGTGCTATATATGATTGCTTGTTTGGCTTGTTTGGCTTTACAGGTTCTGATATAGTTGCAATTTTTATTTCATCTGAACTTAATATAGCGTTGCTCTCTACTTGCTCGGTTGACCCTGGCTCTGCAAACTCACCATTATACTTAAAAATATAAGCCTCTATCGCTTTGTCACTCATTTGCATTACTTGGTCTTCAGTAAGCATAGAACCCGTCCACTCTTCTCCGACTAAAAATTCTTGTTCTACTTCTTGAATGTTTAATTCGTTTACAGGAACTTCGGATATAGTTCCGTTTGCTTCACCCCCTGCACCTCCTGTAGGTTTTATTCTAGTTAAGCCCAAACTTTTAGCTATATACTCAACGTCACGTACACCTACAATATTCCTATCGTAGTCTCTTATAGTATACTGGTCAACTAAATCGGAATTACTTCTAATTACTCTATTTGCCTCATAGTCATTACCAGATAAGTAAGCGTCTTTAAATGCGTCCAGGTCTCTTGCGTTATCCCTTTTGTTTTTAATATCTGCAGTTTTATCAATAGTATCTATAATATTGTTACTGTATTCAAGACCTGCATTATTAATAGCGTTTTTAATCGCAGGGTCATCGTATTGTTCTGATACCTTCATGAAGGCCATCGTTACATCAGCCTTACTTACATTATCGTAATCATCTTCGGATAGACCACTAAATATCATTGAGACTGCCTCGGCAGTTCCTTGAGCAATCTTCGTGTTGTCTTCTCTTAGTTTAGTCTTTTCCCCTATTTCTTTTTGAGTATTCGCAGAATCAATGTACGCAGCTAAGTTATTGAAATCTTGTTGACTAGCATTACCTTGGAGGATGCTCTTAAATGATTTAGATGTAAGATTGTTACCTTCTTCTAACCCTTCAAATAACGCAGGGTTTTCATTGATTGCACCCTGTACTTTAGATGCAGTAATTTGACTCTCTTTCATTTGAGTCTGCATATCCTCAACGGCCTTTATAATGCTTGCGTTTTTAGCTTCTTTAGCTTCAGCGATTTTTCTAACGCCTTCAGCACCTGCTTCAAAAGTCTTATTGTAATCTAATGCGGCTAAAGCTGCATTGTTCTTAGGTCCTTGTGTTACACTAATCATAATCCCATTCCGAATAAATATCTTGAAAACGAATCCTTATCTCCATAATCTACTGAGGTAGGAGCATTTATATTAAAAGAATTTGTATTTATACCAGAACGTCCTCCACCAAATATATTAGTTATACCACCAAATATATCTTTAACAGTACCGAAAGCTTGCTGTGCTGTACTCAATCCCATGCTAATAGTATCTACTGTTTGTTTAGCTTGGTTAAGGTCATTCAGTATGCTTTGCGCTCTACTTGGTTCTCTCAATGCTACAGCTGTATCATAGTCTCTTTGTAATGAACTAACAGCCATTTGAGCTTCTTGTAGTCTTTGTTGATTTGCGTAGTCTACAGTACCTAAATCCATAATACCTCCAATATTAAACGGTGTAGTAACATCTCCTACTCCTTGCGCATATGGGCTATCTGTACCTATAATACTCATCAAGTCGCCATATAAACCTCTCTCTGCATTCATAGCAGCTATTTGCTGATTAGATGCTTGAGCATCACGTTGTTGTCTAAACTGTGATTCCTCTCCAATTCTATTAGCTAAAGTAATAGGGTCGAAATCTCTACCTCTTTGTGAGCCAAAAATAGCAGAACTTTGTTCTAATCTAGATTGTTCAGTAGGGCTTAAATCTCCTCTTGCTTGGTCTGCGCTACGTCTAGCTATCTCTTGCTGTGCTTGTAGTGCTTCAGTAGCCCCTGGATATAAGTCTTCTATTTGTTTCCTATAAGGGTCTCCAAACTCAGCCATAAGGTCTAAGTCTGATTGTCTTTTAAGTCTAGTAAGTTGGTCAGTTAAATCCTGTTGCTTACCTGCTAGACCTGCTTGCATGTCGAAAGCATCGTCTGCTTGTCCAAGCATGAATTGATTGACTACTTCTTGGAATTGTTCATCGGCTAATCCGCGGCTTTTGCCTGTAGGGAACAAGTCTCTTGCTCCCGCTTCGCCTAATAACATTTCCGCTAATTGATAAGCTGGGTCTAGTTTTGCCATATAGTTTCCTGTTAGTATACCACTTGTATCAATACCTCCTGTAGTTCCGTATTGGTCGGGATAGTTTCCTGCATCTACATAATTAAAAAAGTCTGAATCCGAAGGACTATCATCGGTTTCATTATTTTCATCTGGTATAATCTGGTAACCTCCTTCTCTAGGCTGTATCGGTTTACGCCTTTCAAATTCAAAGTCAAATGTACCTTTTGCTGTACCCATAGCATTAAAGAAATCATCTAGTCCTAGCATTCCTTCAAGTACATCTCCTTGTAGCCCTTCTTCGTATTTCGAGAATAAGTTAGATATATCTTCCTGCTTTAATAAACCTTTAGTATCTTCAACTGCAAATTCTGGGAGTGTATATGTACCTTGTAATCTAGCTCTTTCGGCATCAAATAAACTCTCTAGGTTTCCTTGTTCAGTAAGAATATCAAAGTCCTCTGGGAAATATTCTTGGTCGCTAAACATTCCAAATCTATCTCGTGCCGCTTGCTCCATTTCTGCTAACTCTGCTAGCGATGAAGCAGGTGTAACACTAAAGTCTGGCATTGTATAAGTAGGTAGTACACCTTCTCTTCTTGTAGTGTACTCAGTTTCTAACTCTCCTAAGAAACCATAATACTCACTTAGGCTAATGTAACCACTATTTTTGTATTCCTCTAACCTTGTTAGCTCGTTTTGGTACGCAGTATCTATCTCTGTAGTATCATCGCCCTCTGCAATCTGTCCATATACACTAAAGTCTGGCAACTCATACGTAGGGGCTATACCTTTTCTAGCATCTTCATAAGATGTTTGTAGGTCATTTAATTGAGTAATATAGTCTGATGCACTTATATATCCTAGTTGGGCATTTAATGTTAATTCATCAAAAGCAGTATTGTATGCTGTATCTATATCCTCGAAAGTTCCTCCAGGCTCTAACTGCCCATATACTGTAAAGTCGGGTGCTTCATATACAGGGGTAATATCTCGTTTCTTAGTATCGTACGCAGATTCTATCTGAGCTTCAAAAGCATTGTACTCTTCTCTAGTAATGTAATCACTATCTAAGAAACCTTGTAGTTCGTCTATAAAAGATTGTTTCTCTGAATCAAGGTTTGTAAACCCACCTTCTGCATCTAGCTCAGATACGGTAAACTCTGGCAATGTATACGCAGGTACAAGTGTTTCTTTCCTTGTATTGTACGATTCATCTAAGGCTGCTACATTTGCATTGTACTCTTCTTGAGTAATATATTCGTTACCCAAGAAACTATCTAATGTAAACATCGCTTGCTCATAAGATGTATTTAATCCTGCAAGGTCTCCGTCTGCTACTACGCTAAAGTTTGGTGCTTCATATGTAGGAACATACAGATTCTCTCTACGCATATCTGCCATACTTTTAGCAAATGCTATTTGAGATGCTTTCATCTCTTCATCTAAATCAGAATCATTAATGCCCTGTATATAGGCTTCAAGACCTGTGTCTAAGTTGTCAATGCTATCGTATAAAGTAACATCAAAGCCACTACCAATTACAGATATAGTTCCTGTTAGGTCTAGTATATCTTTTTCTCTGTCTCCAATGGTATTAGTTAGTCCTGTATTTACTCCTTCAAGTCTAGTTATTTCACTTTGTTTAGTAGCATTTTCTGATTCTAAAGTAAAAATCTGAGTACCGTTATTTCTAATACTAGCAATAATAGTATCAAAATTTAAAGCTTGCTCTGCACTAATGTTTCCTGCTTTTTCTGCATCGTCTACATAAGTTTGGTAGCTATCAAGGTAAGCATCTAACTCAACTTGATTAGTAGCGGTAATGTTAAACTCTGGCAGCGTATAGCTTTCTAATTCTCCGACACGAGATTCTGCATCACTAAGTTCTGATTGAGTATCTAAAGTTGTGTTTTTCCAATAAGCTCTACTTTGTCTTGCATTTATAGCTCCTCTTACATCTGTTAATACATTTGTTATTTGTTCCTGTGTAAGAATGCCGTCATCTATTAACTGTTGCTCGTAATTTGCTATCCACTCATCTTGAACTACTTGATATTCCAACCCTTGGGGGTTATCAAATACAGAATTTTGTTCATTCCATACATAACCCATATTGTTCATAGCATGCCATACATTAAAATCTGGTAATGTATACGCTTGGTTAGCTTCTAAATCTGCTTTAGTAGCATTATACTTACCTTCAAATTGAGTAGCTTTAACTTCAAATCCATCAGCGGAATCTTGTGCAGTCTTTAAGTCTGCTCGCAATCCTGTTATTGTTGTATCTGTAGATGTTTGCAATGAAGCAATATCTTGTGTAGCCTTAAATACATTAAATGAGTTAGTAGCTAATGACTTTTCTAGTTCTCCTTGCTCTGACGTAATTTCTCCACTTGTAACTCTGTCATCTATATCTGCATTAAAATCATTTAACTGACTTTGTCCGCCCTCTATATCAGTAGCAGTAACCTCAAAGTTATCTAGCTCTACGTATAAATCTGCTTTAAGTTCTGATATTTCTAGCTTATTTGCTTCTAGTGTTTCTCTAGCAGTAGTTAATTGCGTATTAGCTGTATTATATAAACCTAAGTATTTTTGATAGTTGTCGTAATTTTCTTTTTGCGCAGTTTCTGCAATGCCTAAATCTGTTTCTGATTGTGCTAAAGCAGCTACATTAGCTAATATTTGGTCTGCGTTTGATGCAGATAAAAAGTTTCCAAACTCTTCCGTAGTGCCTTTCATAACTTCATTAACAAAGTTTTGCATATAGGCACTTGGTTCTTCTGCATTCATATATGCAGTTACATTGAACTCTGGTATTTCGTAAGATTCTATCTTATCTATTTTAGCTTGTAGAATAGCAGCCGTCTGTGATGCTGTACCTTCATTTTGTATTGCGGCATCTCTAGCATTTACTGCTGTAGTAATTGCTAAATTTTTAGAAGTTAAAGTATTTATTTCCGATAGCTTTGAATTGTATATAGCATTTGCTAAATCAATTTCATATTGCTTTTGTCCTTCAGATAAATCGGCTGCATTAATGACATTCATTCGTGCAGTTAATTCATCACCCAAGTCTGTAGCATTACTAGCAGTTACATTAAATACACCTAAATTTACAAAGTCGCTTGTAGCTTCTGCTTG
>WLWE01000403.1_pt1 | contig 37650 bp, 26 predicted proteins | sample 6718301 | NCBI WGS metagenome assembly WLWE01 (sample SAMN12718691, study PRJNA515312) | sponge metagenome | isolation source: marine sponge | host: Mycale hentscheli | place: New Zealand: South Island, Marlborough, Capsize Point | collected 2003-05-01
AATCTGCGATGATCTTGGTATTAATTTAGGTAATAAATACGACGAAGAAACTCTTGATTTTGAGATTAATTGGGGTAGAAAATATGAACCTTCATTAGATCAAGTAAAAAAGCTCGTTAAAGAAACTACATACGAATTAAAAGAATTGAAAAGGTGGAAGAACGAACTAGAACAACAAATAAAGGCTCACGAATTAATTGAAGAACTTTCTGAAGTTAAGGATACTGATAAAGACTTGCCTTTCTAATAATAAAATATGACAACAGATATAATGACACAAGAATTTGTGATAGTACATTGTTCGTTAAAGGAATTTAATGACAATTTCAAAAAACGAAAAGATGCAGAAATAATTAACTACCATGATATCATGGCTAAGTTAGAAAATAATGACATTTACAAGAATGTACCTGATCGATCTGTTATTGAGTATTATATTGTTAAGCGTATCAACCATGTTTTATCGAATTCAAAAATTAATAAAGTCTATTATTTCTTAGAAAACCTAGAATTAGAAATTATACAATCAGTTAAACGTATTGTAGGTTATAAAGAAGGCCTTGAATATACATTGATGTTAATTGAAGATGACGATATTGATGATATTAAAAGTGAATTTGATACAATTCAAATTCTGAAAAATGATAAAGCATAAATTAATCGACAAAGGTTCAATTGCACATGCTCTTATTTCTCCTATAAACGAACCTAATAAATTCATTCCAGTAAAGGTTGTTATTAAAGACGTAAAATTCGATGAATACAATCCTCTTTATTTAGTCAAAATAATTAAGTTCTACGACAGTATTTACTTTTTGAAGAGGTACTTTATGAACAACAAATATCCAAATAATTTCAATAAAAAGCCTCGGACTTTCTGGATAAAGGATGATATTAAAACAACCGAGCAATTACAAAACTATTTAGAAAAAGAAGATTCTAGATTCTATGTTGTTGTAGATTCTATACACACAACAAGATACAAAAATGATTTGAACGATATGTTCAATAAAATACAAGACTTCTTAATATATCGAAACATTTCTGAATTATCTGAGCTAACTACAAGGAATGCTTATTCAGGAAGTTTGAAATTCACATCAAAGGCTGAGTTTTTTATTCGCCTTAAACGTATGCTATCTGATAAAGTAGATGATCTTAAGATGGCGTGGGATGAATTCAAAAAATTGTTTTGATATATACTATATTAAAATAATCTTATTTTAGCATGGCAGGTACACCAATTAAAGGACGAGACTCGAGATCTTACGAAATAATATCAAACACGACAAAGTCGTCTCCGTTGACAACGCCGTATAAAAGACAGCAAGAAGTTCCACAAAACGAAGAGTCTACTGATAAATATCTTGGATCACAAGCCTTATTTAACAGATATAATACATTCTTCTACGCTGGACAATTCGGTGCTGCTGGTACACAAAATGCAAATCTTTTTGAAGATGATACAACTTGGAAATATGAAGATGTTCGTAGAAATCCAACCGCTGCTAGATTAATACAATGGTCTAGACAAGGTAGTACAAACTCGATCGAATATAGCTGGGAAGATTTTCTATGGTGCAAATATTATGGGAAAGTACCAAATAACTATATGATTACTCTTAGAAGATTTGGTTCTCCTATTAACGATAATATTATCAATCCTGAACAAAACAATACACCAGATATTGGTAGATTAGTTGGTTATATGGATGGTGATAAAAATAAGTTAGATGATTTATTAAAATTTAGCGTTAAATTGAATTGGAAAGAATTCAAATCTGAAATACAAACGTATCAAGGAAGTAGCTATGGCGGTAATGGTGGTGGTGGAAATCTACTTGGTAAAATCTTAGGTGCAACTGACACAAAAGGTTCAAACACTGCTAGGACTGGTGAAGCTAACGCAAATCACGATCCATATTCTAATATGACTAATAAGACTCTTGGTCCTATTAATGTTATTGATAAAATGATGGTAAGAGATAGAGGTCTTATGTTTGATCAATCTATGAAGCTTACATTCGAATATGAAATGAGATCTATAGATGGTATTAACGAAAAGGTAGCATTTTTAGATTTATTAATGAATGTCTTAGCAGTTACATATAACCGTGGTGATTTCTGGGGAGGTGCTAAACGTTTTACGGGTGGTGCTAGAAAATCAAATCCGCTTGCAGGACAAGATGGAATGGAAGCATTAAAGAACGGTGATTGGGGTACTTTCTTAGGAAAGCTTGCTGATGGTTTTAGTTCTAGAATGAATGATTTAACTGGAGGTAAAGGTTTATCACTCGAAGGAATTGGTAATGCTATTAAGAGTGTTGGTGGTAATATTGCATCAAGAGCTGCTGGTTCAGCAATGGATAAAATGGGTAGACCTCAAGCTCAAGCAACAATGGCATTATTAACTGGTGATGATACTGGTGAATGGCATGTTACAATTGGAAATCCGACTAGACCTATTATGTCTGCTGGAAATATGATTCTAGAAGGTACTGAAGTTCAATTTAGCGGACCTTTGAATAAAGACGATTTTCCAACTAAATTAACAGTGACTTGTACGTTAAAACCTGCAAGACCAAGAGATAGAGATGATGTACAAATGTTATTTGTACCGAATAACAAAGAAAGAATTTACTCTTCTGCACTCGATTATTTGAAGAAAACTTATTATGGACAGGTTGGACCAAACTTCGGTGGTAATGGAGATCAAACTAAAAAACAAGCTCCAGCTTCTAATTTTATGGAAGGTGATAAAGAATTAATGGCTGCAGAAGCACAAAAATTCGAAAACTTACTTACTTCTAGATTCCCAAATCATGGATTCGGACAAGTACAAGGAACTTCAAAATGGACTACATAATATGGCACTTAATCTTAAATACCTGAACCTAAAGCGTATAATCACGAAGACAAATTACTTCGGTGAGAAAAAGACGGTAACTGATTTATCAGAACCTACGCTAAAACCTGATTTCAATTCAACTAATTGGAAAGTTGCTAGGACTGTTACGGTTACAAGTGATTATGCTATGAGACCTGATTTAATATCTTATTATGCATACGGCGTAGATAGTTTTGCAGATATTATTATGAAAGCTAATGGAATATCAAATCCTTTTGCAATTGCTGAAGGTGATATTATTTTGATTCCGGATCAAACACAATTTAAGTATTTTTACAAAAAACCTAAACCATCAAAGAAAGAAATTGAAGATGTTAAACGAGGTTATATTGATAAAGAGCGTTTTAGCAAACCGACTGAAAATAGATTAAAGAAATTACAACAATTAGCGGATTCTAAAAAGAATGGATCTCCGACAATAACACCGTCTAATAAATTGAAACCTGGCGAAAGCGCAGTTACAACTAAAGGCGGTGCATTAATATTCGCTGAATATAAAAGTAAGCAAAGTAAGAACACTTTGAAGGAAGGGTCAAATCCAGCTAATAATACACCTAGATAATATATGGCAACTGTAGATAGAGACATATTAACTATCGTTGAACCGACAATTCCTTTAGATGAGGTTTTTGTTGAAGATCAAGATAGTGAAGAAGCGAAGAAAAAAGAATCACCAGACAATCCAGACCCAGCAGTAAAACAGCAAGGTATGGAAGGTGGCATATATCCTATGATTCAAATAGGAAGTATGAAAGTTGCTCAAGGAGATGTTTCAAGTATGCGTCTCGAACTAGATGCTTTTATTCCTTCGATGACTATTGAAATAAGTGATGGCTCTAATAAACTAACTGATATTGAATATCCGTTGGATGGCACAGTTGTTTCTTTGTATTTAAGACCTATGCCTATCGATGAGTATCGTCCTATTAGAATTGATTTCGATATTCTTAACATTTCATCAATGCCAGGATCTCAAGAAGAAGGTGGTGGATCTCCACCGTCATATACGTTCGATTGTATTATGAAAGTTCCTTTGTTATATGCTGATGTTTTGCAAGGTTTTTCTACTGGAAATTCATTCGATCATTTAATAGAATGTGCTGAAGGATTAGGATTAGGTTTTGCATCAAATGACGACGGAACTGACGATGAAATGCCAAGGGTGTGTGCACAGCAAAGTCGAGATGAATTTATTAATCTAACTACATTAACAGCGTATAAAGATGACGAATCTTTCTTTACATCTTATATAGATCCTCATTATTATTTATGTATGGTGAACATTAACAAGCAATTTAGTATGATTGATGAAATGGAAACCGTTTCTGTTGGTCAACAAATGCCTACTGATTTACAAAACAATCCGGAAGATGAAGAAGAAGGAGATACTACGGTTGAAGGAAGTTTAAGATTATCTAATGGTCAAGATGTTGCAGGTAGTGATATGGCTATATCTCAATATAATTTAGTGAATAATTCAGGAGCTGTTTGGACTCAGAATGGTTATGCTAGAAAGGTCTCGTATCTAAACCTTAACGAGAATAACAATGGAGGCGAAAATAATGGATCTGAAGAATTCTTAATAACACCTTTGAATACACCTGGTGCAGAAGAAAATAGAATTCCATTAAGAGGAAGAATCGGTGATGATTTTTGGAAACAAAATAACAAATGTAAATACTTAGGTAAACAATCATCAGAAGATTTTAGTAACATGCATTCTAATTATATGTATGCCATTGGAAATAATTATGGTAATATGGACGAAATAACAAAAATGGTTATGGAAGTCGATTTAGAAGTTGTTAATTGGTCTTTATATCGTTATCAAAGAATTCCTGTAATAATCTATAATACTGGTGAAGTTGGTAACAAAGGTCTTGAAAATAGAGATGAACAGCTAGGTGAAGCGGAACAACCAACAAACTTGAGTCAAGAAGAAAAAGATGAAGCTGGTGAATATAATACAGACGATCCTAACGCAGAAGTTAAAAATGAATTTCTTTCAGGCTATTATGTAATCTCAGAAATTGTGTATACATATAATAAAGAATCTACAAAAATACAACAGCAATTGAAGCTACTTCGTAGAGAATGGCCGATACCTGCACAAAATGAAGATAACTAATGAGAACTAATCAAAGATATAAAGATCAAGCTAAAAATGCATTTGCAAAAACTAATCTGTTTTATGCAAGTGGTCCTTTTTTAGGTATTCAAGACCCAACTGTATTTGGATTCAAATTGTTTTTTCATTTTGATAATATGGACAGTCCTTTGTTATATGGAATTAACGGAGATATCCAAAAAAGTCCAACTAATACAGCAGCTGGTTTTCTTAAGTCGATAGGAGATCAACAAAGACTATTCTATTTAGAAAAGTTTTTATATTTATTAAGTGGTGTAAATTCTCAGACACCTTGGTATTTTCAAAATTTAACAGGACTTAAAGAAGCATGGGCATGGGATATTAACAAACCTTTTATTGGTGCTGATAAAAAAATAACGATTGATTGTTTAGAATCAATGGATCTTAGAGTAACTGCAATGATGGATTTGTATAGAAAGGCATGTTACGATTGGAAACATAGAAGAGAGGTTGTACCTAAGAACTTACGTCAATTTAAGGTTTCTGTATATGTTTACGAAGCTAGGGTATTTAATAATCCAAATACTATAGCTCAAGTACCTACTACAGAACAACCTGCTTATGGCTATGGAAGGATAAATCAGCCAGAGGCTATGAAAACGAATGCTGCATTATTATCCAGGTTATTAGGTACAGATGAAACTCGAAATGATCCTAGTACAGCTAATGTAAATATTGTTGAAGGACAGCAAATGAGTACAACTAGAAATTTATTTCATTTTGACTATTGCGAATTTATGATGAATTCCGCTACCCATTTAGATGCAGTAAATAATGCAGAACCTCAAGAAGTTAAACAAAAAATTGAAATATCATACCAAGATTTCGAAGAAGAAAACATGTATAATTTTTGGACTGCATCAGATCCAGTCACAGATGCATATGTTAGAACTTTAGATAGAATAGCATTAGATGACCCTCAATTGCAAGAACCTGGAGTACCTTTAAGTTCTGTTGATAGACCATCAGCTGCAGGTCCTGATTTAACTCCCCTTGGGAGAATTAATGATATGATAGCTGACGCAGAAGAAAAGGTTAATCAAATTAAAAATTTAGATGGTAAAAAACTTTTAGATCAAGGAAAGGCATTTGGTGAAGATCTCGCAAATGCAGCTGCAAATGCAGCTATATCAGAAGTTCAACAAGGAGCAAATGCGTTAATTCAAGGTTTGTTTTTAGGAAACATTTATGGATTCTCACCATCATCGTTTACGAATGGTGTTGCAGCTCAACAATTAACTGGAAATATATTAGATGCAGGTGCATCTTTAGTTAACGGTACAGGTATTATTGATGGAGTTCAAAAGATATTTGATCCTATCGTAGATACCGGTGAAAATATTATTAGTGGAGTTCAACAAGTATTTGATCCTACTGCTGGAGATAATGGAGCTAACTCAACACCGGATGGAGCTGATTTAGGTAACATGGGTTTTCGAACTGATACACCAGGATCTGAACCAAATAATTGGTCAGGTGCAGAAAAAGATACAGATGCATTTTAACGAATATATAAATTATGCAAGTAACCCGTAAAGATTTTAATAAAGACAATATACGAGACGGACATTATTGTGGAACTGTTGTAGATATCGAAGATCCACTTAATCTCGGTCGTGTTCGTGTTGAAGTCTTTGGTTTTTTTGATGGCCTAGAAACCGAATTGGTTCCTTGGGCAACTCCAGGAAATGGATGGAGTGCTGGAAGCGCTAGTGGTGCTGGTTCTTTTTCAATTCCTAAATTAGGATCACTAGTTGATGTGCAATTTGATAATGGTAATATATATAGCCCAACATATTTAAGTCACCAGCGTATCTCAGATGAACTGAAGGGAGAAGTAGGAGGAGATCGCACAGCACATTCTGTTATATACGATTCAGATAACGCAATCAAAGTTTATTATACTGCAGGAAAAGGTCTTATGCTAGATTTTGCAGAAACTATAGTCAATATAAAACCTGATAATACGATCATTATACAAAACCCTAACGGTGATAAAGTTGAATTAGTAAACGACGGAAATATAACAGTAGAAACCGGAACAAAAGTTACAGTCAAATCTCCTGAAGTTATTATTGATGCTGCTAATAAAATTGAGTTAGGTAAAGGTGCAACTGAAGATGTTGTACTTGGAAATAAATTCATGAGTCTGTTTAATGCACATACACATATTGGTGTATTAGGTATTCCAGTTTCACCACCAACAGTGCCAATGACTCCTGCTCAATTGAGTACAGGAGGCGGAGCACCAATTGTGAAGACAAAATAGATCAAATATATAAACTATCTAAAAACCTGAATAATGCCATTAATTAAAGCACAATTAAAATTACAATTACAATCTGGAATCAAAACAGATGTAGCATTCAAAACTGAATTGTTTAACATTTCTAGAAAGGCTATGGATAGATTTCAGAGCGCACAAAAGCAAGCTTTAATTAATGCTGGTACTGGTGTTGCATTTATAGCTGCTCAAAAGGTTGCTTCACTTGCCTTTGCAAATGAAATGCAAAAGATTCAAGGACCTATTGCTGATACTGTCGCAAAACATGTTTCAGCATCAGTTGATAGTTATATTAAGCTTGGTCAGGTGATTATTCCAGCACCATTAACAAGTACACCGGCTGCAATTGGTGCACCAGTATTAGTTCCTGTAGTTCCTCCAGGAAAGATAATTTAACAAAGATATATAATACAGTTTTAACCTTCTAAACAAAAATAAATGCAAGACAACAAAGTTGTAACTCCAGAAACTGAGTTTGATTGGGAAGCTTACGAAGCAACATGCCCAAAATTCAGAAAACAATATCACAAAAAGCACGGTCATTATCCTGGCAAATCAAGTAAAGAAGATCAAGCTCTTTACAGTGCATTACTCGAATCAGTAGATAAATTAGTAGTACCAAGAAACAGAGACATCGTAAAAGGTGTAGTTGGAAGAGTTGGTGGAAGATATGCTTATGTGGATATAGGTTGGAGAGAATCTGCAATCATAGATCTTAATAAAGAATCCGATTTATATATCGATAAGTTCTATGTTGGATCAGAGATAGAGATATTATTAAAGAATGTTTCTCTAGGAACACAAACAGAAGTTATTGAAGCTTCTCATACTGACGTTGTTAAACATCTTAAATATCGTGAGATTTATGAAAATATAGGAGAACCGGTTGCGTTTCCTGCCTATGTTAGAGAACTTATTCATGGTGGTTATTTCCTTGAAATAGAAGGAGTTGAAGTATTTATGCCAGGATCTTTAGGTGGTGTAAACAAATTAGTAGATTTTGAAAGTTTATTAGGCAAAACAATCTACGTAGTCCCTATCAATTTTGCCAAAGACAAAAATTATATTGTCGTTTCACATCGAGATTATTTACAATCTCTCATCCCACAAGCATTAGAAGAAACCTTACCAGGCGATGGAAAAACTGGATTTATTACTGGAACAACTAAATTCGGAGTATTCTGTGAATTCGATGGTTGCTTAACTGGTCTTATACACAAATCTGACTTAGATCTAGAAACTAAGGAATTATTTGATGCTAGAACATTAAAACCTGGCGCTGAAATTGATTTTGTAATTAAGGAAGTTACTAAAGACAGGCGAGTTATTTTGACTCAACAAGAATTTGTTCCTGAGGTTGATCCATGGGAGGATATTCACGAAAATTATCAAGTACCGTCTTCAGTACAAGGTACTATTAGAAAGAAAACCAAATATGGTATGTTCATAGAATTAGAACCTAAAATAGTTGGACTTTTACATATATCTGATATTCCTGATTATATAGATACAGAAACCAATAAAGAAGGTGATACTATCACGGTAGATCTAGTAAAAATTGACGCAGAATCAAAGAAGCTCACCTTCAAAATTTAACGGGAATATATAATAAAAACAATTCCCTATATGAACTTTGGCATCATTCAAGATAAGACTGTCCAAGCATCATGTTTCGTAAGTTTTGATTTAGATTTTTATTGTAAATTTAGTATTAGGAAAGTTGCTGAAAAATTCGGTATTATTCTTAAAGAAAGCATCGAGGTTGTTGATGAAGAAAACTTCACACCATCCGAAGGCAAATACTATATAATCAAATCTTACAAATATGGTAAGGAACGCTATCGATTCTATACAGATAAATTATTATATGCGAAAGCGCGTATAGTGCTTATTTCGGCCTTTGGCGTGATAAAAGAATTCGGATATACTGATTCTAGTTGTATTGTGAGAACTAGCATATCTTTTAATCGAGGAATGTCTAATTTAGATATTCGTAATTTACGTGTACTGAAGTTTATATTAGACTTTAACGAGGATATGGCATATAGATTCTTTCCTGATGTAAAAAATTCAATATATGTAAAGTCTATTAAGAATATCACTCCGCAAAATAAGTTTTTTAGATCTGAAAATTTAAGAGTCGAAGATTTCAATTATGTTTTACCAAACATGAAATTCTTTGGAGTAATATTTGATGATATTAAAAACGGCAATTTAACGTTTAGATACATTGGTGGAGAAAAATACGAATACAAAATTGTAGAAGCGTTAGATTTGATTGGTATATACATACATCAAATACAAAAAGCTTTATTCGATTCGAGATTTTCACAAAAGAATAAAGATGAATTAACGAAGATAATTAAAAATTCCGAAAAAATTCTAGAAGCATATGAATCTTCTTCTAAATTTCAAAAAGTTTTTCCGAATATTAAATTAACGGTCGATATGGATACCAACGACCAAATACTAAAATCTAAATACGTAAAGTTTAGAGATGATATATTTGATTTACTATCATCTTCTGATATTACTAAAGGTGAAATCAACTACGATAGCGCACTTTCTAAAATTCAAGCTCAAAGGTTAAAAGGCCATATTTACGAAATCGAAGATTGGGAATTTGTCGATTGCGACTTAGAAATTGAGTATGCTAAAAACTGCAATTTCTTTGACTGCAAACTAAATAATTCATCATTATCAAGGTGTAATATTTATAGACATTCTGGTATCAAAAAATCTAAGATTAAAGATACATATATAAATAGAACTTGTGAAGTAACTGATTCATTTATTTCTGGTGACCAATCTATGATAGATGGTCGAATTATTAGAGGTAAAATCGTTGGTGGACGAATTGGTAATCATAGCCAAATATCATCAGAAACCGAAAAATTAGATTACACGAAAGTCTATACAAAATAAAATATTAACAATGGCTAAAGAAAATTCAAAATTTGCAAATTATCATGATGGACAAATATCTGCAGATCCGTTAGCTCTTGATTCATTTCTAGCTGAAGTTCAACAAGAACTAACAGTATCTTGTGCATTACCTTTCAGCGTTCCTACACCTGAACTTGAACGTATAATCAAATATGCAGCTAAATGGATGTATAAAAAATATGAATATGCAGTACAAGAAAGATATTATGTAATACCTTCAGAAAATTTTGATAAAATTCCAACGTTCAAACAATTCGGTACTATCAAATTACCAGATTGTATATTCTCGATCATAGGAGTTAGACAATGTGCAGATGGATTTTCATTATACAATCCTTTGAAAAGTATGCCAGATTTCTCGTTAGAAAAAGTATTGTTCAAAGACATTTATACGATTGATGGTTCTACCGAGGCATTAATGTATGCGACGATATATCAATATTGGATAGATCTTGCATCTCATGTTTTATTTCATCCTATTAGTTACAACTACAATACGAATTCAAAAGAACTTGTATTTTTAGGTGAAGTACCGCAAAACGATGTGGTCTTAACCGTTTACGAAGAGCTTCCTATTGGATACTTAATGAAAGATGAGATATTCTTCCGTTATGTTTGTGCAAAGGCTAAGACACAACTTTCTAGAATCTTAGGTACTTTTGCATTCAATTTACCAGGTGGAATTACCGTAAATTATGATCTCCTTAGATCTGAAGGTCAGGAAGCTTTGGAGAAAATAGAAGAAGAAATTAAAACAGACGAAGGAATGGATTGGTTCATGACTTCAGGTAACGATAATAAATAAGATAAATATAATAAAGTAGTATGAACAACGATCTCTATAACAGAAATACTAGTGATCCTAACTATTTGGATAATCAAATGGAAATGGAAGATACTTTGGAATTATTTAAGCAACAAATTGAAAGTTGTTTATTTACCCCAAAGACTAGTGTTATGGGTGAAGTAAATATGGGTGCTTCTCTAGATGAATTTATTTGGTCTTTCAGAACATCAGCCGATGATATTAATTTTGTTGTTAATCAGCAAATACAATCATATTGTACAATGGCTAGAGAATTTCCATATGTTGTGAATACTCAATTTTATGCAGGAACGATACGAGACATTGCTGTATTAAATATAGAAATAGATAATCGAGATAGATTTAACGTGATTATCTCATAAAATATAAAGAATTGAATGGCAAACAGTAATAAAAATAGAGAGTACTTAGATAAAAGTCGTATTACGTATAGTGATTTAATCAATCAAACGCAGGACTATTTAGTTCGAGCATATAATCGTGCTAGATCTATATTTACGCCATCTTCACCGTATGGTCAAATATTATTAGTTCTACAAAACTTAACACAACTTGTATTCTATTATATAGAAGATGCTCTCGTAGAATTAAACATTTATACAGCGTTCAAAGAGAAATCTGTTTATGGATTGGCTAGATTAGCTGGCCATAACCCAACAAGATCAATTAGTGCTAGAGGAACATTATCATTTAATATTAAACCCGGGGCTGCTGCAGAAGTTGGAACACCCTTTGTGTATGTAAATAATAACACAAAAATTTCAAATCTAAATACAGGCCTTCCTTACATAATTAAAGTTGACAATCCACAAGAAAAAATCAAAATAGACTTAACTACAAATTCCATATACAATTTTAGATGTATACAAGGAGAAATAGAAGAACAATCAGTAATATCTGATGGTAGTAATTTACAAAGCTATAACTTTGCAGCGAATACGCAAGTTGAAAATGACACAGTAGAAGTTTTTATTAATGGTGATCAATTCGGTATTGTAGATTCTTTATATGATATGACTAAAGGCGAACGAGGTGTTATTGTTAAAACCGGTATTAGCGGTGGAATCGATATTTATTTTGGTAATGACGATTGGGGATACGTTCCTACAAATGGTGCTCAAATATTAGTAAGGTATATTAAGACTGCAGGTATTCGTGGTAACATTTATGCTGCTGGTGATTTATTAAAATGGAAATTTAACGACCAAGGTCTTAGTAACATCGGTACTCAAGTTGATCTAAATGAAATATTCAACGTTGGTGTTAAAAATCCCTTCGTGTTAGGATCTTCAGAGGAAGCTTTAGATTTAACAAGACTTATTGCACCAAAAACTTCAAGAGCTTTAGTTCTTGCAAATCCTGATAATTATATTGCATTTTTATCTAGATTTGATTATGCATATGTTGATGCTTACTCAACTTACGATGATGAATATTTAGATGATGATAACGTTGTATATTTATTTTTAGTACCAAATGTACAAAGCCGATTATCAAAGGATTCAGATTACTTTACCACAAATGAATCTAATTTTAAGCTGTCTGAACAAGAAACTAATGCATTATTTACGTACATACAAAAAAGCGGAAGACAAATCGTATCAACTGAATTAAGTGTTGTAGATCCTATCATAACACGATATGGACTTAATATCGTATTAAGAGTTTTTGATGGTATTGATCCTGATACTTTACGATCAGATATAATAGCTTTAATGTCACAGTATTTCTTACGAGTACAAAGACGAGATAAGATACCAAAATCTGACGTTGTTGCATTAATTGAAGGTGTTAGCGGTGTTGATAGTGTTAATGTACAATTTGTTTCTGAAAAAAATGAAACTGCAATACGAAACGGATACTACACAAAAGTAACTTATTCGGTTGATGAAATACGTTCTATAAGAGAAGCAATTACAGTTCGAGTAGATTTACCAAAAGATGCAAACGGAAAGGTAACTGAAGATCCTAACTTAGGTCTTGATAAATTTGGTGATATTGTAATTGGCCTTAATGAACTTCCTATAATTCGTGGTGGATGGGAAGATCGAGAAGGAGTTTTTTACGATACAGACATTAAGAGTAATAATATATCTTCAATTAATATCGTTATCGATGAGATACTTGATGAAAATCTTTCAAATCAAATCATGACACAAAATAAAAATATTCTAATCAACGATGAGCGAAAGTCCTAAAAACTTATACGAGAAAAGTTATGAGCAAGGATCTAAGCGAAAAAACTTAGGCTTTGATTATCACGAAGAAGACATTATATTAAAAAGAACTATGATGCCTAGGCTTTTCGAGAACCCTGTAGTTTCAGGATTTTTGAGATACATAAATAATGTTATGGTGAACAATGTTGATTCAGTAAAACTAATTAGAAACTTTTTTAATTATACTGTCAAGAAAAACGATACTAATATAAACTGATATGAGCTTAAGACAAAATTATTCATGGCTTAGATTCTTCAATAAAAAGGGAGAAGACCTCAACTTTAGCTATGATGCTGAAAAGGATAAATGGTCTGGTACTGTTTATTTAGATGAGGTATCTACTGGTTTAATTGAGTATGCACCGGTTTATGTATTAGAAGAAGTATACAATCAAGTTACAGGTGAAACTATATTCAGAAAACCAAAAAAGGCTAATCTTACTCCATGGTGCCCTAGTTCCACAGAGACAAATATATTAGCTAAATGGTTTGATAATACACCAGGTTCTACTGCTGATAATGTTGATGAATTCTTTTTATGGGATATCGATGGATATCCTGGACCAGATCCCACTATAGTTAAATACGATGAATTAGATATAGACTTAGGAGATTTTACTGGAGATCTTATAGGTCCTAGTGGAGGTGGTGCAACCGGTCAACCAGTACAAGATGCTGGTAGTGTTACGCCATTTTTAGATGAAGCCCTTTCGTTAAGAGTTGGTTTACAATCAGAAATTGAAGATTCTTTTACTCGAACACTAGAATTGATAGATCCTAATTATTTAGATGAAACTGCTTTTGATACGTTCAATTGTACTGGATCTACTCATGTATTTTGTGAAATACGATATTATGGACAAGTTCAAGGTGAAGATGAACGATTAGAAACAATGATCGAAAATCTTGGAGGTTTTGTATCGCAAGCAGATTCAAAAATATACGATGATACTGATATAAACGAGCCACTTCCTGATTATATGCAATTAAATACGAAGAGGAAGGAGCTACTTTTAGAATTCCATAATATATTTCCATATACCGGAGCCTATAAAGCCCTTATCAACATCTTAAAGTATTACGGTTACGATCAAGTAACATTAAAAGAATATTGGCTAAACGTTGATGAATTAAAAGGATTGAATCCTGAAGGTGTTTCGAGAATTAAGTATAAACAAACTCCAATCGAAGATTTATTTAGCACTGAACCTAAAACTGCAAGTACTTCAAAAAATATGATTCCTTCGAAGCTCTATAAAAAGACTTCGAAATTTGGACTATTTTACGATATTACAAGAGACGTTCCTGGACAATTTGATGATGATGGTCTTCCTATAGTAGAAGAAGCATTTATATTTTCAAATGAAGAAGTTCTTATTAAGTTATTTGCACTTAAGCAAAAATTAAAGAAATATTTTCTACCTCTCAATGCACGAATTGTTGACATCATAGGAGAAGCAGTTTATTATAGTTTATATGACGTAAACATATGGTCAGATTCATTAAGAGTTGACGATGTTGAATTAAATATTAACCCTTGCTTAACAGTATCTCCAGAAGATGGATGTAATTTAATAACAGATTTAACTGCACAAAATTTTGTTGGAGTAAAGGTTCCGCCAGATTTGCAAATAGGATTGACAACTGACTTAGTGTCATATTCATTTGGTGTAACACAAAACAGTATATTTCCACCATTCGGACCACAAGATTCTGGATTTGGAAATGAATACACAATTATTGATGCTACTACAGGAGCTTCATTTTCATATATAACTGGTGTTGGAGAAACCGCTGGTGATTTAGTAAACGGTATTGTTGATCTTTGGAATTCTCAAATTGTAGAACCATGGAATAAATTTAACGTATTTTCATATCCCACATTAACACCAGGAGAGACGAATCCACATCCTGGATTTGAAAGCTTATATGCTGTACAATTTGAACAAGCAGGTCCTACTACTGGAATCTCTTTAGATTTATCAATGATTGCAACGTTAGGAGCATCTTCTGATGTTGTTCCAGGTGCAACATATAATGCAACCGGAATAAGTGGTGTATTAGAATTCTTTTCACAAGCATATATGGGTTATTTTGATTCATATAATACACCGGTTGCTAACTTGAATGATTATCCTTGTGCACCAATTGCTGCACCTTATGTTTTATCTAATTGTTCGTTTGAGTTAGATTGGGATGAGGCTAAAATAACGTGGAATCAAGTTGATTCTAACAGTATTGGAGGAACTAGTTCAATAAATTATTCAAGTTTTTTATATTCGTATACAAACGGACCTACTGCATTAATCGGTGGTAATTCATATCCTTTAGGAACAGCAAATCCTTATGCTGGATATACCGGACCTACATTTTCCGGTGCAACTCCAGGAAGTGCATTACATCCACCAGGACCTACATATCAACCAGGATTTTCTGGATCAACAGGTCCTTATTCTAATCCTGTTTTATATGATTGGATCAATATCGGATATAGAAATTTCTTTGAAATGGAATGGATAATCACTTATGATCAAGATCCTACATGGAAAATTGAAAGTGGTTTATTGGCGTTAGAGGATGGCAAAAATTATCCTATATTATTACCATATGTTGGAACTTACACAATCGAGATGATTCTCTATGATACATTCGGTGGTCAATCTAAGATTACAGAAACAAGCAAATTATGTGTAGAAACTAAAGATGTAGATTTCATTGGACATTATCGATTCAGAGAATGTGATTATGAATGGGATGATCGAACGTTGATCAGACAAAGTGATCAATACCCAGCTCCAGAACGGCCAGCATTTCCTATATGGGAACAATATAGTAGTATATGGGATTTACCTACACAAGCTACTGAGCAATCGTCTATGGCAGACATGACATGGAATGATATGGATCAAATCGAATTTTACCAAACACAAAATGATCCTCAGTATCAAGGATATTGTGATCAAATTTCAACATTACCTTTAGATCCAGGAGTTACTGGTTCTACAGGATTATATGATTTAGATGCATACAAATGGAATCTAATAGAAAATAATGCTAAATGGGATGATGTTTGTCATCTTTGGTGGGAAGGAATGGGCCCTAAAATTTGTCAAATAAGAATTGGTGAACAAACATTTGTCGGTTCCACCGCTCCATTATTTGCATTCACAGAACAACCAATAGCTCTGAACGTATTAAACAGATTTGGTTTAATAGATTCATATGCATCAATGATCGGCTTACCAGTAGTACCTGCAGATTATGGAAACGTATACAAAAATATAGATCCAGGTGCAACAGGAATTACAAATGTTTATCAATATGATGGAACTAATTGGATAGAACAAGATTATATTATAGATCATTTTGAATTAAGTGATATTACCGATGGCGGATCTATCGTCGGAATAAATGATGCATATAAAGAAATTGTTAGACAAATAAATGAAGAATTGCAAAACAATCCGGATCAACATCCGATTGCGAATAAACTTATTTGTTATTACCAAGAAAAATATCTAGATCCATCGAATCCTTTAGTTCCATATATACAATTTGTTACAAAGGAGCCAAGTTTGAGAAATAAATTTTTGATGACCTTATGGAATAATGATTTTTCTCCACCAGGATATCAATTTGTACCTAACATAGTTGATGGTACTTCTATAGAAGTTACGAAGTCTTATGAAACCGTTAATTTCGGTGATATGGGAGATATTCCTTTCTATTTTGAAATATTTGCAGTTGGTGCATGTGGAGGTGATATTTACTTGCCAGGCCCTACAACATTCGTAGATACAAACGGAGATATTGTAACTGGTATGACTCATTGGCCATATACAGTCGGTGCAACTAGTTTAACAGATGCTTGGCAACAACTTACATATATGAGTCAAGGCCTTGCTCCCACTGGACCAAGTGCAGGTGCATCAGCGATTTATATTGACGGTCCTATACTTGATTATGGATGGAATATTGTTTATGGTGCAAGTGGATATACCGGACCTACTGGAGGAACTGTATTTCCACCACCTAGCGGAATGACTGCAGTTAAATTACAAGGTTATAAAGTTAATTTTACTAGCAATGATTATGGATGTGTGAAATTTGAACCTATTGGCGGACTTACCGGACCTACTGGATATGATCCAAATGTTCTAGGAGGTACATCTGGTTTTGCTGGAACTAATTGTGGAAGATCAGTTATATCTAATAATGATTGGAATACAACACGGATACATAAATATGCGAACGACTTTCCTTTATTGACACAAATTGAATTTACTTACAGTAATTCTCCAATGAATGGAAAGACTTCGCCAAAATGGACACTCATCAAGGAAAATGATCCTGAGTGGGTGAATATATACTATAATAATCCTTACTTCAGTTATCTGTTTACTCAAAAAGGTAGTTACACTATCGAACTTGAAATTACAGACAACCAAGGAAATATAAAAACCAAAACGAAAAAAGAATTTGTAAAAATTAATTAATACCATGGCAGTAACAACAACAGCGATCGCCGGAACTGATTCACTTAGCGGCTCCAGAATTACGATCAACGATAATTTCAAAACATTGGAAGATGCGTTAAACTCAATACTAAGTGCATTCGATATCGTCAGTGGACGATTTGATAATTCATCTTACGGAAGTGCAAATGATATGCTAACTAATGGACTTACTATTTTTGGTAATAGTCTTACAGATGCTTTATTAATTAATCTTGGTGATATCAATATGGTTACCGGAAATATTAAACTAAGTGCAACAAGTCATTTATTAATCGGATCTTATTTAGAATTAGATCAATTTGATCTTCCAGAAACTACAACTCCAGGTGCATTACCTACATGGGATCTTAGATCTCCGGGTGAAACTGCTGATGAGGTTGGTGGTTTAATATTACCTAGATTGACTGGAACGATGTTTCCATCTATCGGACCTACATCATCTATTCCTTTAGGAACTTTAGTAATGACCGAAGAAAATCCTGGTGCAAGTGCTCCTTTGAGACTTTGGTGGGATAACGGAACTGGTGCAACTTGGTGGAAGATCGGATTGACACTTTAATAAAAAAATTTAACTAGATGGCTACTCCATTTCTAAAACCTTTAAGGGTACAAGGAGGTACATTCTTTACCTTTGCAAGTGCGGCAAAAGATATTTCAAAAACTTTTACCGATGATAACGCTAGGTTTGTATTTTCGAAATATGCTTTGCTAGATCTGCCTAAAGCAAGGATTCCTGTTAATCAAGACAATAGTATTGTTTGGCAAGGATTAGATGCATATGGACCTCCAGGTGCGACAAATGGCTCTGGTCCTATTTCTCAAAACGTTAATTCTGATAGTAATTTTAATTTCTCGCAAGTATTTCAATCGTATGCGTTGAACTTTGAGCAATTAGTTTTAGATAGTCAAAATAATTTTAATGAAGCTTACGATGAATCTATATTAGCAACATCGTCAGAAAGGATATTTTGGCATTTTCTTAAAAATCTAAATGCTATACGATGGCAAGATGCAAATCCACTAAACGAATCAAATGTTCCTAACAGATATCGAGAAGAAGTTGTTACACCAACTTCTTTACGAGAATATAATTCGGTTGTAAAATACTTAGGAGATATTGATGTTATTAATAATATCTCGCGAGGTGGACAATCTTATTCAGAAATTTATATACATGTACCAACAAGCCATGGTAATACACCTTTAGTATTATTTAAGACTGAAGAAGATGGAAACTTTAGAGCTAACGAACGTTGGGAATCGGCTACTAATAAATTATATGGTAGAGAAAATACTGGTAGCAATACTCCTTTCGGTTTATACAATGACGGTTACTTCGATGATATGGGTAGTAACCAATATATTTTAGGAGCAACATTTGGAGATTCTTCAAATGCTGGAGCAACTGCATACGATTCGACTTCAGCTACAATACCAGTTTTAATATCAAAATTAGATGGAGTTCAATTAGATTTTAACTCGGATAATTACTTTCCTATAACTAATAATGCTGAATTTAATACGATCGATGATTTTAACGCATCTGCTCAAAGTTCAGATTTCAAATTTAATACGTGTCTAGTATATTATGATTCTTACGATGTTTCAAATCCTGATAACTTTGCAAGAAACCTTTATGGTGTTCTAGTTATTGATGATTATGAAAATGGAATATCACAAGATGATCTTAAAAACTTTTCAAAATTCAAACCAAATCCGGTTACTAAGCTTAATGGTAATTCATATGGTCTTAAATTAAACTTAAAATTTGATACTCAAAACGACAATGTTGGTGTTGAAACGGTAATTCGTGAAGATCTAACTTTTGGAATGGATTTATTTGCAGATGCTAGTGTTAGATTACAAGAATCTGCTGATATGTTTATCGACCAAAAGGTTGATTTAATTAACATTCAAAATCAAATAATAGAGCTTCAAAAATATTACTTTAGTCAAGATACTATAGATGTATTAACCGCTAGAGTTAATTCGTTAGAATCTGGATTGAATAATGCACAACTTAATTTTGAAGATGAAACAACGGTATTAGATTTAATACGACAAAATTCGAGTAATATAAACGATATATTAACAGGTGAAGTTAACGTACAATTAACATACAATACAGATGTTATTCAACCTGGACCTGGTATTATTATAGATCAATCAGTTCCTAACCAAGTTTCGATAGAAAATAAAGTTCAAGGTTATTATGTGTTTAATCAATGCTTAAATACCTCAGGTCATTTAGAATACGGACCAACTGCTGGATCTGATCCATTTGATACTAATTCAGGTAACCGAGTTTTACTTGGTGAATATACGAATTATTTTAGAAATATCGGAGCAACAGCACCAGATGTATTAGGAAATATTGATATTAATATTGATGATACAAATCATAAATGGAAAACTGGTCAAACTTTGAGATTATCTTTTGCCGATGATATTAATTTAGATATTTACACGATAAATATAAAGACCGATGCACAAAACACAAAAGGATTAGGTAACTATGGTGTACTTGTTGGAAGTCTAACAGTTGCAGATCTAGTTACAACTAAACCAATAATAGAAATAATATGTGTAGATATGAGTACATACACCTTCTACATAGATGTAGTGAAATAAAACAATATAAATAATGGCCGACACAAACATAGATTTTAGTACAAAATATTCATTATCGTCCTTGATTAATAATCTTTTGAGAATTAATCAGAATGGACTTGAAATAATGAATAAATTGTCAGACATTACGACTACTGATGCTGATGTAGTCGAGATCGATGTTATTGATGAAAATAATCAAATCAGTAAAGTTTTTGTTCCTAGTTATGGTCAGATTAAAGCTGACATTACTAGACTCGATAACAATATAAAGCAGTTATCAGGTATTGGCGAGTCAAACGCGAATGTACAATTACAGGATGGTTCGTTTAGAAAACTTATATTATCTAATCTTCAATTAGAAGGATCAACTATCACAACATTAAATTCGCCAACTCAATTTGAATCTAAAAACAATTGGTTTTTTGAATCATTTTTGAATCCGCTTTTATATGTTAGTTTTAACTTTACAAATCAAATTCCTGCTGATACAGAAAGATGTAAAGTACAAAGATTTATATTGAATCTAGACAATGCTTCGAAAAGAAATACATGGAATAATCAGCTAAACAAAGCTTCTAATTTAGACTATGTCAAATTCTTTCAGTTATTACTTAATAACGGAATAACATATTTCTTAGACGAAGATGTTATTGACATGCCACCTAGAGAAATTCGTTTTTTTGGAAGTTTTAACGTTCAAAGAGTATTTGATGAAGTAATAGATATTGAAGTTGATGGAGTAACAACACAAAAGCGTAGATTTAGATTTCAATTAGATACATTAAATTACAATGATGCTGTTTCTGAATTTCAAAAAACTCAACAATTAAAAATTGGTGATAGTCTTGTTATTGTAGGTGATGGTCAAAATAACAATACTAAATATCAAATAATTAACATAGACGAAGATTCAGGTAATATAATCGAAGTCAAATTAATTGAAGGCTACGATACAATTGCAATTGGATCTGTATTATCTTATTACAGTCCTGATAGTGCACCAGTTAATTTAGAAGTTAACATAGGATTTAACGAGTATAGCGTTGTTTTTGTTAAGCCAATCAATCCAATATCTAAAATACCAGCGTTAGAATGGTCACCGGGTGTTGCATTTTATACAAATGACTTGAATATTTTAGATGATGAAGGACAACAACTTTCATTACAAGATTATTATCAAGAGCAAGTTGTAGATTTTGGATCTATGCTTTACAATATGGCCAAGGATGGGATACCACCTTCAACTGTTGGTGAAACTCCTTATGTTCCAGATGCAACAGCAACAGATTTTCAAGTTTTACAAATAAACAATCATATAACTGATGTTGCTAGAATCGATAAGATTAAAAGCTTAAACTCAGAAAAAATTAGTATTCAATCAGAATTAGATCAATTGAACAAATCAATCGGTCAAAAACGTTCTGATATTAATACAAAGAAATATACTTCACAGGCTGCTAGAGATACAGATCAATCAGAATTAAGTGAATTAATAAATAAAAGTGCAAGTGCATCTACATTATTGAAATCTTCGGTTGATGAAATAATTGCGTTAGCAGAATCTGATAATCTCGAAGGTATTTCACCTAAATATAGAATTAAAGGTTTCTGGCCAGTTCCTGAAGCAGTACCATCTGCTAGAACAGGTCTTCAAGAAGTTGTACAATTCAAAGTAAGATATCGATACGTAACTAAAGATGGTGGATCAAATCAACCAGATCAAATCGAATTTACCGATAACAACGGAACTAAACGTAGAGGTACATTTAGTACATGGGAAGAATTCTTAACACCTGTCAGAAAAAGAAAGAAAGATCCTTCAAATGGTAATTTCTTTTGGGCACCAGATGATGTTGAAAATGCTGATGATGTAAACTCTAATCAATTAGAAATTCCTATCAGACAAGGTGAAGGTGTTGAATTTCAAATCAAATCTTTATCTGAGGCTGGATGGCCTACAAACCCTTCAGAATCTGATTGGTGTCCAAGTATTAGAGTTGATTTCCCAGAAGAATTAGTCGGAACTAACGAAATAGGAACTATTGTTGATCAAGCTAAATTATCTTCGGAATCGTTAGAAATAAGCGCAGCTTTAGCAGATTCAGGAGTAACTAAACACGTTTCTGAACAATTTACTCAAAACGAAACTTTTTATGCACATCCATCTACAATGATTGCTAGTGGATTCTTAACAGATGAACAAAATGTTATTAATTTATTCGAAAAACTTAGTGATTTTGAAACTAGAGTTAGACTTATCGAAGAAGCTATAACAGGTGAAAAAGGTGTTTTACAAGTTATTATATTAGATCAACTTGGTAACGAAAAAGTTATTAAACCAGATACTGTTGCTTCGTATTTTGCAGGTAATTACAAAGATGATGTTAAAGATTTAGACATCCAGAAAGGAGTTATTGTTAGCAAAACATATGCGCTTAGACTTACAAATGTTAATGCATCTACATTAGAAATGTATGCTAGACAATATGGAAACTTTACACAAGAAGTTGATAAGTCATATATTGGTGGTAATGGATATGATGCATCTGATGCTGATTACAATACTATACGTAAATATGATTCAACTCCTTTAGGTCCTTCGAATTTAGATTCTGATCTAGTAACGAATTATCAACAATTTGCAGATTTGCCATTTCAAACTGGCCAAGTAAAAGGTCAATTTATTAACACTCGATATAGAAATATCGAAAGCACTGCAAATTTATATGAAACTGTAGGTGCTTCAGGTCAACCAACTGCTACATTACCAGTTGATGCAGCGAATAATTTTCCAGCAACCGGTACTTTAATTACAGGATACCGAGAACATGAATATACTTTAGCTAGTGGATATCCCTTCCCTGTTTCTGGAATTGCCGGAGAATTTATTTGGTGTGGTACTGGTGCTTCTTCACAAACAATGGATACGGCTACTTATTTATCTTCTACAAATCCTACCGACGGAATATACATACATGCTTTGCATCCACAAATTGCTACTTGGAATAATGTTACATCGTCATATAACATTGGTTCAACTGGTGCTGAAGGACCAAACGGTATTAGAAATTCAGGATTTGCTCCTTTACAATCTACCGATATTACAAGTGGATCTATAAAACAAGCTGCTTATTATTATTGGGATCCTACGATTTCAGGTAATCCTCTTGATTCTGCTAATTTAAGTAAAATGGCATTCGAAGAATATGATCAATATTTGATAGGACAAAATTCTTGTGGTGCTTACTTATTTTTATCACCACCAAATAACACTGGTGCAATAAACGTAGATGGTTCAAATCAATTATCTATAAAGGAATTAGCATTTGGATCTAAAAATTCTGTTAATATTCCTATCATATTCCAATATAGAATGTCTGACTTTTTTGGTGACGATGTTGATGGACTTGGAAGTATTGGAGGAGATCCAACTAATCAAACTACTCAACTTGAATATAGAAAACGACTTGGAATTGATATTTACTCAAATCAAAATGATAGATTTTCGTTTGATATAGAAATAACTGCAAGATATAGATCTAAATCTTTACAATTTTCTGAAGTTCCTAACAGTCAATTAGAAAACGTTGTTGATGATCTTGCTAAAACAGTTAAGTTTTTAAGACCTAGACTTTCAGGTACATCTAACAAATCGCCTAAAAGTGGAGGACCGAGCTTACTAGGTTCTATAGAATAATGAAAGATATCAGCTTGAAAACTGAGATAAATATAATATGAACAAACCTATCCTTGATAAAACATCTTTTGGAATACTAAGAACAAATCCGAAATTAACTTCTAATGTTAAGTTGATATCGGATAGTACAGACCGTTTGTACCTAGAATCATTTAACGCAAACGACGAATTGTCTAAATCAAAATATAAAGGATATCCTGTATCTTCTAATGGAGATTATTATTTTGATTTGTATAGATTCTATAATCAAAGCTCTTCAACAACATCTCAAATAGCATTTGAATTGTTTCAAAGAGATGAAACAACTTCGATTAAAGAATTGTATGGATTGCAATTTGATCAATTCTATGCATATGGTGCAGAGCCTAAGAATTCTAAATTGTATGACGAAGAGTATAGCTTATTTGCACCTCTTTGGATTGAACCATCTAACATACCTGATTATTTTATTATATGTAGAATCGAAGATCCAGTTTCAGTGAATACAAAAAATTCGGTAGACGAATCAGATCAAAATATAATTGATCAAATACAATCATCTGAAAATTTTGTTGAAAATATTTTGTCTAAAAGTACTATTGTATCTAGCTTCGATTTAACAGAAAAATCTAATCTAGGTAGATATATTAGAAATCATGCAAATAATCAGAAATTTCCAGAAAGTTCTATTGTAGCTAATTGGCCAAAAAATGATTATTTTGAATATAACGGAATTAACATAAGAAAGCCTGGTTTTTGTACAAAAAAACGAGAAATGTATTATGAATCGTGGACTAATGATAAAACTATCATAGAATATGAAAACATAATAACTGAAGGCTTTTCTGAACTTGGAATAGTACATCCTAACATCATAAACTTAGAGTTTTTATTCGACGATAAAGATGTTGACAAATATACGTTTCAAAGATACTTTGGGTTATATGTTAACAAATCTCAATACAACGAATTCTTTATCGATGGAAATGCTTTATTTACTGATAGATTCAGTTCAAACCAAGAACCATTACCAACGGTTGATGATATCGGTTATGAATTTAATATAAAAGACCAAATACAAACAAATAGCAATGGTGTTGTTGTTTATGCGCAACAACCAGCAATATCGTCTATTGATCCTGGAGGTACTGCATTTTTTGCAAATGAAATTGTATACAACAAAGCTAGGATCGGATATTGTCAAGATGCAAAAGGTAACTTTCATAAAATAAAAAATTCTGATCAATTCGATACAGGAACTTTACGTCTAAATGACAAGATTATTAATTGGAAAGATTTTAGTGGATTTCAGAATCCTGAAAACTATGCTGATGCGGAATTCACTAATATAAAAGGTAGACCTGCATGTGTTATTGAATTTGAAAACCAGCCACTAAATGACGATGAATTTAGAATATACTTTACAGATACTTCTGATCTATCACAATTGCCATATATTGATAATTTCACAATAACTGCTACAAATACAATACCTTTAAGAACAACCTCTTCAAATTTATATAGCTCATTAGGATCAACCGAAGATATGGCAATAGCATTTGCTGAGTGTGTTAAAGGTATCAATGCGTATTTTCCTGATTTAATTTCTATTTCGGCAAAAGCGATCGGATCTAAAGTTGTTATATTCTCAAGAGTGAATAGCGAAACATGGAATAAAATAAAAGTAACTTCCTTTTCTCAAGCAACATTACCGACAGATATTGGTATAAAATTTGTTTCAGGCCAATTAACTGAATATCAATCTGGATCATATCAATCAAGTCCGCAACCTTTTTCGGTTGCTGTAGGATGGTTGGCTACTGGACAATTCGTTGGAGGTAATAATAATACTAAAGGAAAGATTAAAGTGTCATCAGATGATACGAGTTTATTCTCTACCGACAAATATTTAGTAACTGTTAATGGATATTCTAAAATATTAAATATTGTGCCATACTTAGACGAACCTGTTTATGATAAGTCTGGTCAAATAATAGGATTTGATAATTTCAATACTTATTATACGATTAACATACAAGATTCTACTAACGATGATATATTATTAACATCATCTGATCAATGTTCAATTGTACCATTGAGGTTTAATAATTGTGGGTTGCTTTCTGTATATCCAATAAAAGATTTTGATTTTGATTTTTTTAATACTCAATACGAAAAATCTGCAGATTCTGACACTACAAAATTATATAATTTCTATTTAGGTGCTACTGGACCATACGGCCAAACATCTTCATTTGATGTTACATCTACTGGTTTAACTGGATCAACCGGATGGATCGATTCTATCATAGGTCCATCATCGCCATTTGTTGATGATGGAGAATTCTATTCGTTAATGGGTATATCTAATTTGATAGATGATACTGATAGTGTGATATACAACGAATATGATCGATTAAAAGAAAACGACATTAAAGCATTTGCAGTAGATTCTAGAGTTGTACCATTTATTAACAAATGGGTTTATGATGATAATGGTGTAGATGTTAGACAAAATCCTTATAGAATGAATGTTGATGCGGCATTTAGATATCCTAATTTTGGACCTTCATTTAGAGAATTTAGTAATAATCCAAAATTTTATACACATGAATGGTATTATCTTCAGAAATATCCTCCTTATATGTCTTTTGAGGAAAGACGAGATTCTTGGTCGTATTTTAATAATGCTATTCAATTAGGTGCAACATATGCATCAGGTCCTACTAGTTCAGATTTTGGTTTATCTACAGTATCAGGTCCTAGTTCATTCGATTCTGATTATTTTACTGAATACTTTACAAGAGAAACTATCGATTTACCTGGTATTACATTACCATATGCCGTATCTCAACAAGTCAAATATTCTAAATTTGCATACGCAAATGAACAAAGGTTTGCCGAAACTTTATTTAGAGGAGCAAAAGTTATTGTAAAAGAAAGAGTTGAAAATTCTTCTATTAACTTTAATATCAATAAAAAGAGATTAAGGAAAAGTAGTAAATACAATGATTACAAATTTGCAGCAATATTGAGTTTAACAGATGCTGGAACTAAAATTAAAGTAATTGAAAACGAGAAATATAAAACAATTACAGTTTTAATTGAAGCTGGACTAATAGATAATAACTTCACGAAATTTGGAAGTGCTAGTTCAGGATCGACAGACCCAAATGATTATTTCATAGACAGAAGTCTTATTTATACTTTAAGGGATGAAATTGATGATGACTTAGGTATTTATGAGCCTGCAAATAGAAATTTAGGTGGTGCAATATATAGTTGGTCAGGAATTCCAGGTGATATTGTTGTACAATTTGGAGTAAATACGCAAAATGGAACCTTTCCTAATTTATCATCTGAAATAGCATTAAATGAGATAGGCGGATATAACGATATTTTAGTAGAAAGAAACGACATTCCGGGCAGAGGATTTAGAATAACAGGTATATCTAGCGTTTCTACTGATACTGTAATAGCACAGGATGTTCAAGATGTATTTTGGACGCCTCCATTATATCCAAATACGGGTATCAATACATTATCTCCACCTTATGTTCCACCATCGCCAGGGATATTCAATGCGAGTATAAATGGTCTATTTTATCAAGTTCCATTTTATGAAAACGGAGGATTCAATGCATATAAAGGAGTTGTAGATAGCCTATCGTTTGCTAATATAGCTGATTTAATAAATAAGGGTGCACCTACAATATCTTATATAACATATAAAGAAGATGGAAGTGTAGTTGAAAATGATAAGATTTTAGAATTATCAATACCAGACGAATTATGGAAAGCTAATTATTTAATTCCAATTGAAGATAATAATGTTCCTAATGAAATAGATTCAATATCTACAGGAAATGTTGCAGGCTTTGAAATGAGTGCTGCAGCAAATGCTGACATCAATGTTTTATCTAGATATGGTGGTAGATATCAGCCTAAATTTAATAACATATTCGGTTTTCTAGATTATGATTTAGCAACTAATCAATATACATCAGAGCCTATGCTTGGAACTAGGCATTACAATTTTGATTCGTATCAAAACTTAGAATTTAACATATTCGATGATAAATTCGGATTCATAGATAATTATTTTTACAATAAATGCAATCCTGAAAATCCTAGTGGTGTTATATCTCTATCAAATTCTGCACTGCCTAGTTTATATCCTAAAATTGGCGAGGTGACAATAGATAAAAGAGATTTCTATACCTTTTTAAGTAATTGGGATATGGGTTATTATAGAAAAGCAATTGATAGAACAAACGAGCAACCTATAATCGGTTATCGTGGAACTGTAGAAAATAAATCATTTATGGGATCTAAAATATTAAGCATTCCTGATGAAGTACGATTAGAGAATTGGGAGATAATAGAATTTGAAGATCTAGTTGGTGGTTTAACTAATATAAATAATGTACCTGAAAGCGTTGTTAAACAAATCAATGTAACGAGTACACCAAAACCTGGAAATACGGTCACTGACAAAAAAGAATTAATTTTGAATGTTTACTCATCAAAAGCTCTTATTAAATACTTAAGGGCCGATGGTATAGATTCAGAATTCATAGATTTCATCAATCCTGCATTTTCTTTCGGAGAAGATGGTTTAGATGATGATATCGAACAATACATAAGAAATAATATATTTCAAAGATATCGTGTAGATAAAATAATATTCTACGAAAATAGATTTGCAAATAATGTTAATCAATTAGAACCAATTGAATTAGACTTATCTAATTTTGAATTGTTGAAAAAAGGTTATAAGATTAGTGAGAACTTAAGTGTTAAGTTCTTCACAGATTCTCCGTTAGATTTTACGTTGATATATAATATACCGAAACTTAAAAACTATTCAATATCCTTCAAAGTGGATTTGGTTAAAAAATAACAAGACACATGTCGATAGTCATAAAGGAAATAATACTAAGCGATACTCTCGAGAAGTTTATGGAGAAGGTCAATTTTAATTTTGACCAACTTATGCTTGCTGGTGGTGGACCTCCTGGACCTATTGGTCCTATGGGATTACCTGGACCTGCAGGACCTAAGGGAGATCCTGGAAATAAATGGTATGTAGGATGTACCGGAACAGAAATTGCAATAGGAACAACATTATACGAAGGAGATTTATTCTTACAAAACGAATGTGGTGCTTCTGGGGCTAGTTATGGAGATGTATTCGAATGGAATAATCTTACTAATCAATTTGATGCTACTGGCCTTAATATAATAGGACCACAAGGACCTCCAGGTACGGCTGGAGCTAATCTATTCGGTGGAATATATCCCGGAGAAACATTTGGAGTTGTCTATCGAGCTACTTCTGAAGATGTACCTGGACCTACTGCTAACTTTTATTTATTAAAAGGTGATACTGATTATCCTGGTCTTGTATATGGTGGCGGTGATCCAAACGCCAATGTAGCTGGAATTACTAGCAAGAATTCAAGAGATATACTATGGTTAGGTGGTCTTGAGATTGCACAAACTGTACAACAGACAACATGGCCATTAGAATTAATGCCTAAATTATTTGTAGCACCTAGATCTAATTACAAGACTGATAATTATTCTGGCCCAACTGCAACAAGAGCCGGAAACGGTATAGCGATTGGTAATGATTCTCTTGATCAGCTATTTCCATCTCAAGCAGTTTCGCAAATGTGGGCAAATATATTTAGAGATGATTTATATAACCTAAGAATAACAAACTGGTCAGATTTTAATTTAGCAGCTGGTGGAACATATCAGAATTCAATATCGTTAGAATCTACCTCAAACGTTAGATTAATGTCTGGTAATGGACCATTGCCTTCTATGTCATCTCAACATAGTTTTGATTTAGGTAAGTCCTCTGCATTATCTGCTTATTACGGATTAGATTATCAAGTATTTGCTGGTGGAACTCCTACTATATTCGATGCTGGTGGTGCGATATTAAGTTCAACTGCTGCTGATTCATTAATAGCGATTCAAAGCGGTGGAAACTCTATAACTAAAATTCATGGTGGTGGAAACAAAAATTACCAATTTAGCACGTTAAAATATCCTAATTTAGTTTTTGGATCTACTTCTGGAGTTAGTAATTTAGCTGATGGAAAATGGACTGCAATTATAGACACTCAATCCGAGATCAACGATGATAATGGTTTTAGTGGTAGAAATAAATTAGTAACATCGTTACAAAAAGGACATAGAGCGGGAGCAGCAGAGACACAATCGTATTTTGGTATCGGACATGGTATCAGTATGCTTAATAATATAACCGATCCTCCACCTTCATACAATACCTCGTTTCACGTTGTTGGTGAACAGTATGAGATATCAAGTACAACTAATCAAGTAGTTGGAAGAGGTACTCAAATAGGTACTGAATCACAGATTGATGCTTCATGGCACCAATCATACGATTTAAGTTTAGATGTAGTTGGAAGAATTAGAATGAGAAATTCTGCAACAGCAACAAATCAAGTAATAATAAGTGATGATGCAACAGGAACCATGGTATGGGCAGATTCTACTGAAGTTGGAGTATGGGTCGAAGATATTGGATGTTCTTCTAGAATTGTTTTAGCCGATGATAGATTTGCTTCAACGGTTAATAAAGGAGTTAACAGAGGTTATTCTAGATTTGATATCGCAATGAATACTGAAACTCCAAATGCTTCTAATCGAGCAGATTTAGTTTTTGTTAATTACAATAATACATTCTTCCCGCAAACAGATCCTGGAGATAGTGATTATGCAACATATTCAATGTCTCTTACACACGATGATGATGAGAGTCAAGGTCAATTAAGTCTTAGTGTTTACTCAAACGCCGAAGGATGTCAATCAGATTTATCTCAATCTACGTTATCTGGCGAAATTAGAATTCAAACTTGGGATAAAAGCGGTAGAATAAGAATAGCTGGATCTGGTGTTAGTGATTCAATAGGATTAGAAAATGCACCAGGTGAATTTGATAGAATATTTATTAAGTCTTCTGCAAATTTCATGCAAGATACTGTTAGTCGAGTTCGTTCGAATATTTATTTAAGTAATAGTGGCTCTGATGATCTTTTCGTTAGTCCGTTAATTAAATTTAGTACTTTAGGACAATCAAATTCTGGTAATAATTTCATGATTGATGAAACTAATATAGAAATATTACGATCATGGGCTGGAAATGCAAGAGATAGACATAATATAAGATTTAAGGGTACCGGAAGATCACCAAATCCAACAATTCCAACGGCACCTGCAGATACAACACAACAACAAGTAGCAGCCGGTGGAGCTCACGTTTTGATGATATCGGATCAAGAAGACGCAGTTGCCAGAGATGGAAACATGGAAAATACGAATGACTATTACGAACTAGATCATACCGAAATGTTTGTTGATAGAATGAGATTAACATATTCTTCTACCGCTACAAATAACGGATTAACAGAAATTGATGCATTAGTTAAACACATTTCAAATAACTTCACTTTATATAAATGGGGTACTTCAACAAGCGGATGGAATAGCGGTGGAGGTACTATATTTAATGGAAGTCGTGCTGTTGGTGGATTGCAAGGAAATTACAAGACACCTGCGAGAAGTAAACATTCACCTGCACCGTTTCTTACAACCGGAACTGGTACTGGAAGTAACATTGGAAGATTATGTGTAGAAAATGCACTTTATGGTCCATCCGGAACTTTTAACAGTATAATTGATACAGATGGTTATGCTTCTAATCTAAATATTTGGAATTCTCCAACATCCAGTTTTAGATATCAACCTATTAATTTGTCTACTGGAAATAATCAAGGAGATGATCAAACTGGTGTAGCAATGGTTAACTTTAATTTAGATATAGGAATAGTAATAGAAACCGATGAAATTGGAGGAATGGCTCCTTCTGTTCTTGCAGCTCCAAAATATTATGGTGCATTATGCGGACCTGGTACTTTATCTGGTGCTGTAGGAGGTGTTTTTAGCGGTCGAGCTTTTCCAGGTTCTGGAATTGAAGATCAAATGAGATTACAATCATTTAGAATGCGATTAGATAGTAAAGCTATCGAAGGTCTTGGTGCTATGCTTAGTGAATTTGGTACTAAGAATCCAGCTAGAAATCGTAACCCTTACAATCCAGGAGTTCCGGCTTCAGAGTTTGGAAGCTTACGAAATAATGCTCATTTCCATACAGATTGGTTACCTGGTGTTTGTAGAGCAATGTGGTCCGGATTAAAAGCTAATAATATAATTACTGGTACTTTAGCTGATAGAATACATCCAGATGCTAGTGGATCGGTATTAAATAATCAATTACAACAAGCTAGTTGGACAAACAACCTTATCAATCCTGCAAATGGAGATACAATGAATATGTTTGGTCCAGCAGCAACCGGTGCACCAGGTACAAGTTTATCAATGACTGATCCAGGTTCTGCTTCAGGAATCGGCGTTGTAGCAGATCATTATGCAGATCCTGCTCCAAAATGGCAAAATGCAAATATACAATGGAGATTAGAAACTGATTATGAAGATATTTCACAAACAAACGATTTTGATGCAGCAATTGTGCCGACAACATATATACACGTTATGTATTCTATGGGTAGTATTGATAATACTGCTCAACAAAAAATCACCGGTGCAACTAGTGGATTGCCTAGTATTTATGGCTTGTCGTACACACCAATAGCATCAGATGGAAGTTCTGGTCCGTGGCTTGGACAAGCAGGACCTTCAGATCTTGGTGATATAAAGCGATATATTACAAACTTTCCTGGTTCTAGAATTAATTCTCCGGATGGGAGCGGAAATGCTCCTACTAATTCAGGAAACTTTACGACGAGCGGATACAATTCGTCTTTTGCAAGACAAGATTTTGCATTACAGATGATGAACGGATTCGGTATACCTATTAATTATTTACTTTTACCACAAGAATGGTATGGTGGAAGTTCTGGTGGAAAAGTTGCAACTGTGATGACTTTAGAAAGATTATTAAGATACCATCAACGTAAAAATCCTTTTTATCAATCACATGGACTTGGTTTTTCCGGAAGCGGAATGGTTAGATGGAACAATAGCCCTAGATTTACTTCTGGTGATGGTGGAGGTTCTTCATCTGCTAAAGGCGGTGGATTCCGGGATTTGACCGATAAGGTAGTTGAACCAACAAACGAAGGATCTTTTAGCGGAGAAGATCCGGTTGGTGAAGCTGTTCAAAAGGAAACGATCAACAATAAGCAATCATAATTATTAAATATAATATAAATGACAAAAGAAGAAAAATTAAAAGTACAATCTATCATATCAGAATATTCAGCTTGCTACGATAGAATACAATTACTAGAAGGAGAAATTACAAAATTATTAGATAACAAAAATCAATTAGTAGATGAACTTCATGCAATAAGAGCAAACGAAATGAAAATTGTATCCGAGTTGCAAACTAAATATGGTGAAGAAGCTTCGATTGATCTTGAAAACTTAGAAATACTAAATGGAAAAGCTTAAGAAAATATGGTTATGGATATCAGGTGGAATAGTTGCACTATTCGGCTTGATCTTTTTCTTTTCAGGAGTTATTGGAAAGTCTAAAGAAAAAAGACAATTCAAAAACGATAAAAAGAAATTAGAAGACGATTTCAAAGATACTCAAAAGAAGGTTGATGAAGTTCAAAAGGATAAAGAATCTACTAAAAAGGAAATTGAAAAGACTAAATCCAAAATAGCAGAAACTAAATCCAAGGTAAAAGATACTAAAGATGCTGTTGATACATTAAAGGACTTTAAGAAAAAGCATAAGAAATGAAAAACATAATATCGATAATATTAACGTCATTATTAATGTCGTGTACGTCTTACTCACAGGTGGTGAGTGATTCAATGATATTATCAAATGATTCAATCGGCCTAGACTCTACAACTATTTCTAATGCTGAATTAGAAAAGGTATTTAATGCTATTGATACTTTGATTTATCAAGATAGTGTTAAGACAGTTTTAATTCGAGATATGGAATATCAAATACGAAATTATGAATTCTTATCAAGTCAAGATAGTTTGTTATTAAATTACAAGAACAGACAAATAAATATATTAAACGAAGAGATTGTATTATATGATAATCGTCTTAAGAAGGTTGATAAATGGTATAATAAGCCATGGGTCGGTTTTGTTGCTGGATGTGCAACTATAACTCTTTCTTCGTGGATAGTAAAAAACGTTGTTGACTAATGGCTACAAGCTCTACATACATACAATTAAGTGCATCAGTACTTTTAGAATACGAGTATCGCGATCAAGGCGCTACTGCAAACCAATATAATGTTAATACCATTGCACCTTGGTATTTGATGAACAACGAACATGATGATTCAATAGCTATATTCAATAGTAATGATACTCAAGTAACTGGAAATCTTATAACAAAAATGGGTACGATTATTGATCCTACTCTTGCGCAATATGGTTACCTTGAAAGAGATTTAATAAACACATTAAATGATTACGATCCTTTATTAACTAATACAGCTAACCTTCCGGTTGGTTTTACAGCAACACAAATGGTTTCTTATGATGTTGTTAGATTACATTTAGTTCAAGGATTCAATTTTCAAAATAAAAAAGGATTTCAATTTAATTTATCGTACGAAAACGAGAATGATAAAAAAGTTCAATACTTAAATTTAGCGTATCAAGATTCAGATAATTATGCACAAATTAATCCAGATCCATTCATATTTGGTGGTAAATTTTACGCATCATACATAGAAGTAAAGGTACCTAATTTATATAATTTAGTTGATGAATATTGGTCTGCTATTTTTGCAGGAACATCAACTAACGATTTACCATCGTACAAACTTTCTGGAAATGCAGGTCCTAAAAGAGATTCTAAAATTCAATCTAGCTTTTCGTGGATAGAAAGTGAAAAAACTATTAATGGCCAACGGTATTTTTATTCTTACGATTTTAAGAATATAGATCTACCTACATTAGATCAATTTAGTAATATAAGTGCAGAAATTGAAGATGCAACTGACGGAGACTATATTAAATTATATGCTGCGTGGAATGGAGATATTATTGATAATTTCATTACTCAACTAAATAATGTTCCTGGTAATGATTACATAATTTTACATGAATTAAATGTATTTGAATATATTTGGCCAGCTGGAACTGGATCTTCTACTTGGATAAAGACCGGTGGACTTGAATTTGTTCAAGATTCTAATTATGAAGACCCAATACCATATAGACCAATTATACAAAATGCAGGATCTGTTAACTTTAGAATAGACTATACTGTTAGATTATACAACAAAGAAGATGCATCATCGATTTGGAAGACCGGTAGTTATCAATCGGCAAATCCTGCTAAATGGGCTAAGTATTTAAGACGTATTACATTAGGAAGCAATCCAATACAACCTAAAGTGTATAACAAAATTGTAGATAAAAATGTTAATTTCTTTGGATCTAATACTTCAGGATCTGATGCAGTATCAGATGGACCTGGATATACTTCATATGTTACAAGTTTCTTAACAACTAATAACGTTATGTTAAGTGCGCAAAATGCATTCATACAACGTAATCCTAGTACTGGTAATGTAAATATTACAAGTGTTGCTAATTCGCAATCTGAAGTAATATATGCACAAGGTCTTTGTAATATAAGCTTAACCAATAGTGATACGTTTATTAAATTCGTTATTTACAAAGGTCCTAATCCAACTGAATTTATGGCATTAAATGCTCTTGGACAAGTGTATCTTAATTTCTTTGCAGATAGTGGTGAAATTAATAAATTTAAGAAATTCAATAGTTCGGATATATCAGAAGATAGCGGAGAAATATTATTCAAAATACCTGCAAAAGATAGTCAACGAATTTCACAATACTCTAACAAATCTTTTACGATTACTTCAGATAACGGTGAAGCAGAAACACAACTTTATACAGGGAATTTTATTCAAGCTGGACAAGAAAACGATAATTTATTAGAAAGAAAAATAGAAAATCTGAAGCAACAATTAGAAGAGATGAAACAAATGAATGATAATTTGAATGATTTAGTTTCTTTGGGTGAATCAAATATTTCTACATTACAAACTGCAAATCAAGAACAAAATACTCAAATTCAAAATTTACAAAACAGTTTAGATCTTCAAATAGAAGAAAATAATAATCTAATTGCAGATGATTTATTAGATGATGCAGAAAGAGCTAGATTGCAAGAAAAGGTTGCTGAATTAAATGCTGCTAAGGCTTCGTTAGCAGTTCAATTACAAACATCGCTTGAGACACAAGAAGTTCAGGTAATAGATGCTAATTGTCCAACACAATATGTTCAACCGAGACCTATTAACCCAAAACGGGAGAAATCATCACCATATAATAGCTAATTATGTTTCTAAACGCAAGATCAGATTTATTCAAAGTAGAATTTCCTAGAAACTTTATACCAAAAAGTATCAAGGAAAAATATGAACCGTATGTATTTAGAATGCCTACGATGATTAATGACGTATCAGATTTAATTAACTATACAATACAAACTGTTACTATTCCTACAATGAATTATACTCCAGCTGAGCAAATGAAGCCAGAAGGAAAAAATAGATTTATTCCAGAAGATCCAAATCCTAATTCGCTAGGAAGTAGTTCAACCGAGGCAGGAAGGACTAGACGTTGGAGAAGTTCTACAAATATACAAGAAATATTTACAAAAGAATTTCAAGTTACATTTCAATTAATCGATGGTCATATAAACTATTGGATAATGCTTGATACATTATTATACTATTACAATTTTGCAAATAAAGAAAGATTTAGTGAATCGATTCCGGTGAGAATACTTGATGCTGAAGGTAACGTGATGTTTACTGCTTTATTTGTAGATTGTTTATTTACTGGTTTAACTGAATATCAATTATCTTATTCAGATCTATCGCAAGAATTTAAGACATTTGATGCTACATTTCAATATAATACGCTAAATTTAGAATTATTGCCTATAGACAATTTGAATAAAGATCAATTTAATCCTCAACCTACAAGAGAATCATAAAAACTTTGTACAGAGCACTCAAATATATATAAATATAATAAAAATAATTGACAATAAAAAACTTTTTGTCAAAAACTTATTAACAAATTATTAACAATTATGCAAACATTCGAAGATTATCTTAAATATAAAGATGAACCATTAACTGAAGCAGAAGAAGCTATGGTTGATGATGTAGTAAATACATTCATTGCCGAAGGAAAAACTCTAGAAGATTTAGAAGAAGCGATGTTAGATGAAGGTTTACTAGGATCTCTTTTAGGTGGTCTTGCTGGAGCAACTGCAGGAAAAGCAATTGGTAAAATGCTAGCTAAAGTACTCGGTGTTCAAAAGGGTGTCTTATATGATTTATTAACAAGTCGACTAGTTGCAACAGCAATAGGTGCTAAGATCGGTAGTCGATACTAAAACAATTACATGAATTTAATCGCGAT
>WLWE01000419.1_pt1 | contig 36854 bp, 56 predicted proteins | sample 6718301 | NCBI WGS metagenome assembly WLWE01 (sample SAMN12718691, study PRJNA515312) | sponge metagenome | isolation source: marine sponge | host: Mycale hentscheli | place: New Zealand: South Island, Marlborough, Capsize Point | collected 2003-05-01
CAAATAAAGGTTAATATGAATAAAATAGTAGAAGAACCAAAGCTTTTAGGACACAAAGAAGTTAATGGTCAACAGGTTCCTGTTTACAGTTGTAAAACAGAAACAGTTCTTACAAATAAAAATACTAACGAGACTTACGAGTCTGAAGAAGCGTGCACTGCAGATATTGAAAATCCAGATACAGATACTGCAGAAGAGCATATTCAAAGAGATGTAACAATTTTCGCACCTCGTCTAGCTAGTCTAGGTGCGGTTAATAAGAAGGAATAAAATGTTAAAAAAGATTCTACCAGTTATCGGAGGTACAATAGGTTTTGCTTTAGGGGGACCTCCAGGTGCAGCTATTGGTGCAGGGTTAGGATCAGCAGCAAGGGGAGATAATCCTTCCAACGTTGCAACAAACGCTTTGATGGGTTTTGGTCTAGGAAGTTTTGGAACAGCCGTTGGATTACAAGGTGGAGCAGGATTAGGTAAACTAGGCGCAAGTGCAAAATCTACTTTTCTTCCTAGCGCTACTCAAAAAGCAGCAGTGCAACAAGGAGCAATAGACTCCTCAAAAAGATTAGCTTTAGAACAAAGATCATTAGGACAAAAAGCATTAGACTTTGCAAAAAATAATAAATTATTAACAGGTGCTTTAGGTCTTGGTGCTTTAGGTTCCATGGGAGCATTTAAAGAAGAAGAAAGCATGCCACCGCCAGCACAAATTGAACCTGGCAGTCAAGGTATGTTCGATGTCAGTGCACCGAGGGCCACGTACTATGATACTGCAACCGGTAGATATGGAGCATCAGCTCCGACATTACAACCCATTGCAAGAGTTGCTGAGGGAGGTTTCCCTCGTAAAACAGGACAGATCGACGGACCAGGGACAGAGAAATCTGATGACATCCCTGCAATGTTATCTGACGGAGAGTTTGTTATGACTGCTGCTGCAGTTAGAGGACTTGGGGCATTGAATGGTGCAGATAAAGGTGATAAGGTAGAGCAACGTCGCAAGGGCGCTAAGATGATGTATGACATGATGGATAAATTTGAAAGTAAGGTAGCATAATGGCTGAAACAATATACCAATATCAACGACAGGCACCCTTCATTGAAGAGAGAGCAGAAAAATTATTAGAGTCAGTATTTGGCGCACAAGGGCTAGCATCTAGGCCTTCCGAAATACCTGCATACGAAGTAGCAGGATTAACTCCTCAACAACAAGCTGCTATTCAAAGAGCAGAAGCAGGGCTAGGTGCGTATCAACCAGACCTAGAGGCTGCAAGAACAACCATTGGTACAGGCTTAGAAGCAATCGGTGCCGCTCAAGAAGTTTTAGATCCATCACAAATTTCTACATACATGGATCCGTATCAACAACAAGTTACACAAGAAGCTTTAGCTGAATTACAAAGACAATCTGATATTCAAGGACAAAGAACTTCTGCCGAAGCCGTGGCAGCAGGTGCCTTTGGCGGATCACGATTCGGTGTTCGTGAAGCAGAAGAAGCTAGGAACTTAGCTCAGGTTCAATCACAAAGAATTTTTGAAGATTTATCTCGAAACTATTTACAAGCACAACAAGCTCAAAGAGCAACAGCACAACAACTTGGTACAATTGGAACACAAGCACTACAAGCTGCACAAGGACAAGCAGGCTTAGGACAACTAGGACAACAGCTAGGCGGTGAAGATATCAACAGGTTATTGGGTCTTGGACAACTGACACAACAGTTTGGTTTCGAAGGACCAGGAGGAGCATTCGTTCCTGGTCAAGCACAAATAGAAGCTGCAAGAGCAACAACTTTAGCAGAACAAAAAGAACCGTTTGAAAGAACAGCTTTTGCTTCTGATATTCTACGAGGCGTTCCCTCATCACAAATTACATACACACAACAACCCACTCCTTCTGCTCTTCAACAAGCTTTAGGATTAGGCATCGCAGGACTTGGTGCTTACGGTTCAGCGGGAGGAACATTCGGTGGTGTTAGTTCTTTAGGTTTTGGAGGTTAGATGGCTATTTTAGATAGACCGATGTTTCAACGACCATTGACCAAGGACCAGCTACGTCAGTATGGATTACCAGCATTTGCTAATGGTGGTATTGTGAAGATGAATAAAGGTGGCGACCCATTAGGATTATTTACCCCTAAAGGTAAAGGATTTCAAATACAACAAGAAAAAAAGAAGAAACCAAAGTCAATGCTTTCTGATATTTTTGGCGACACAAATATTCAAGACAGAATAGAACCAGAGACCGCCATTACAGATTTAGTAGATGAAAATTATAGAGATAAAATAATTAGAGATTTAGAAAACCCTCCTCCTGTTTTGACAGAACAAGAGCCTTCAACAGAGACTACTGAATCTATCGAGTCTGACGCAACAGACTCAGCAAGAAGATTAGAAGCAGAAGAAAAAGATTTAGAGCAAACAGGTAGTGGCGAAATGGATATGGATGATAGCCGATCAGCCTTTGAAAGATTTAAAAAGAAATCTGATTTTTATAAAGATGTTTTATCTAAATATGGAGAAGATGATATGAGAACTCAAGGGTTCTTACAGTTAGCTCAGTTTGGTTTAAATCTAATGTCACAAGCTGGAGGAAATTTTTTAGATAAAGTAGCTAAGTCTGCTCAAGACCCATTAAAAGCTTTTGCTGATATCGCAGCGAGAAACACACAAGCACAAAAAGAATTAGATGTATTAGCTTTAAAACAAGTAGAGGACGAAATTGCTACAGAAAAACAAAATAAATTTCAATTAGAACTACAAGCTATCAAAGATAGTGGAGGAACAGACAAAGTTAAAGTTGAGAAATATGCAGATATTCTTCAAGAAAATTTCTCTGGACAATATCCTAATACAAAAGAGGGCAGAGCCAAAGCTATTGAACAAGGATTTAAGTATGTTGAAGAGAGTCCAGGAGAACCGATAACAGATACGATTATGGATTTCAAAAAAATTATAATTTCTGATCCTGGTCAATATGGCGCCATCAATGATAAGGGAGAAATAGACTATGACACAGTTGATGAAATAGCAGAGAGGCTAGCTAAGGGAGAGCAAATAGCAAATCAAGGCGGTGGAAATGTTATCTCTGACCCTAAAGAAATATTAAGTACACTAGAACAATCAGCAGGTATTTAAAATGCCTACTATCGAGTACACCACTTCAGATGGTAAGAATCTTCGTTTTAATACTGAAGAATTAACTAACGAACAAAAAAATCAAATTATTGATCTAATTAAAAAAGATGAAGAAAAGAAAAAAGGCAATGCATCTTTAGACACAGAAGAAAAAACAGGATCTCTTTTAGAAGAAGACACTAAACAAAAAGAAATAAAAGACGAGACAGATGAAGACAAACCTAATTGGTTACTAGCCACTGGAGCAGGTATTGCATCTGGCGCTTTAAAGATACCTGAAGGATTTGTTTCATTGGGAGCAGATTTAATTGATTTGGGTTTTGATACTAACGTAGCTAAAAAAGTAGAAGATTCTTTTGATAAAATAAATATTTTTGAAGAAGTTGCTGAACAAAGAACAGTTGGTAAGGTGGTAGAAACTTTAGTTTCTTTTGGTGTTCCTACAACTATTGGATTTAATATTGGAAGAAAAGTTGCAGGTAAAGCAATTAAAGCAGCGAGAGCAGGTAAGTATAAAAAATTAGATGAACTAGAAGAACAATTTACAAAAACAAAAGGAAAGAAAAAATATGAAGTAGAAAAAGAAATTAATAAAATATCCGCACAAAACAAAAGGAAAGAGAGACTAGCTAATATCTTAGGAGGTGCTAGTGGTGCAGGTATTGGAGAAGCTATTGTTGTTAATGAAGAAGTAGGAACAATAGGAGATGCTCTTCCAGAAGCTTTTAATTGGACTGCCTTAGACAGAGATGAAAATTTGTCTGGTAGGGAAGACGCTATTCGAAGATTAAATAATAGATTAAAGGGCGGAGTTGAAGGAGCAGCCATAGGACAACTTATTGGTAGTACAATAGGTGCAGTTAGTAATGTTTCAAAAAAAGGATTTGATGCTTTGTTTGATTCAGATCCGATTGTTAGAAAAATTGATAAAGTTTTGTCTTATCTTCGACCAAGAGGAGCTTTATCTCAAGAGTCTTTTGAAAGACTAAAATTAATGGAGGGAGCCATCAATGCTAATAGAAGTTTTGCTAGACAAAACATGGACCTCATTGAAAATGAAATTAAAACTGTTGCAAATAAACTAGCAAGAAAAGCAAGAACACCAGAACAAATAAATAAGATAGCTTTAGCAGTAGATGATTTTTTAAAAGGAGGATCTGTTGAAGACTACTATAAAGCTTTAAAAGAAACAGGACTGTCTGATGGTGCTTTAAAAGAAATTACTACAACAGGATTACAAAATGTAAAAAGTGAAATTGGTACTTTGTCCACTAGCTTGAAAAGTTATTTACAAGAAGTCAAAGGACTTCCAGGATTATCAAAGGCAGAGGTTAAAGAACTTGATAGCTTGTCAAAAACAATAGCAGATAATGCAGGTAAATATATTACTAGAAAATACGCAGCGGTAGAAAAAAGAAGATTTGCTCAACTTGGTAGATTTTTTGGAAACAATCCTTTTAAAAATTGGCAACCCTTAAAAGAAGAAGTAGATGTTGCCACGGAGTTTATACAAAATCAATTACGCAAAGAGTACCTAGAAAAAAATCCTAAGTTTTTAAAAAATTTAGTTTCAAAAAAAGAGTTAGATAGATTAGAAGGTTTAGCTAAAAAGAATAAAACAACCTTATCAAGTGAACTAGCTAAGTATGTTGCTAAAAACCCTAGGCTGTCTAGTAAAGTAATTAAAGATGATACTGTTTATGATATTGAAAAAGCTGCAGATGAGCAGGTTTCAAAACTTATAGCAGGAGAATTAGAATCGCTGCAACGATACTCTCCTGGATTTAAACTAGATTTGGGTAAAGGGGTAGATACATCAGCTTTAATTAGAAGAAAAGTTCCTAAAGAATTACGAGGTGTTTTAGGAGAAATAAAAGATCCAACATACAACGTTGGCATGACTATGGGAAGAATAGGAAAGCTATTGGAAGAAGCCAAAGCTTATAATGAAATAGCAAAATCAGCCGACGGAAAATGGTTATTTAGTAGTGCAGATGATGCAGCAAAAGTTTTTAAAGTAAAGGCTGAGGATATTCAAGAATTAAAATTTCCCGATGGTTCAATACCTAATGATATGTCGGGTAAATTTACTACGAAAGCAATTGCAGAAGAGTTTATGGAAAACACTAAAAGAAATAAATTACTTGATCTTTATAAATATACACTCGTCTTGCCAAAATCTATTTCTCAAAAGATGAAAACTATTTACTCTCCCTTCACTCACGTAAGAAACTTTATATCAGGCGCCATGTTTACAACAATGAATGGTAATGGAATAGAGGCTTTAAAAAGTTTAGCTAGACCTTCTACTTATAAGACTCTAGGCACAGGACAAGGAACTGGATTAAGAAAATTAGTTACTGACCCAGAGGCTTACAAAAAATATCAAAAGCTACAAAAACTTGGAGTGATAAATACTTCTGTTACATTTGGAGAAGCAGATAGAATATTTAAAGACGCAGCTAAAATAGTTGAAACAGGAGACGAGGGAATGGATATTCTATTTAATCAAATGACAAAACCATATAGAGGTATTAATAAATTAAAAGAAGGAATAAAAAAAGGTGGAAGAACATTTAGTCAAGGAGCTAGAGACTTCTATATGGCAGAAGATGATATATGGAAAATGGCTTCCTTTGATGCAGAACTTTTAAAATATACTAATGCTATTGATGATACTACTTTTACTAATCTTTTAAAAAGATGGGAAAAAGGAGATGCTTCTGCTAATAAAACAATCAAAAGATTATTAGGTAGAGAATTAGATGAAGTAAACGATATAGTAAAAAATACTGATGGCACAATTAATTTCACTAAATCTAGAGAGCAATTCTTAGATGTTACTGCCGCCAATATAGTAAAAAATACAGTCCCTAATTACAATTATGTACCAAAGTTAGTGAAGTATATTGCTTACGCCCCTCTTGGAAACTTTGTTTCTTTCCCAGCAGAAATTATTAGAACAACTGCTGGTGTATTAGCAAAGGGCATAGATGAAATTCAGCTAGGAAAAGAATTAGGATCTAGTGCATTACAGGCTAGGGGAGTAGCACGAATATCAGGAGCTATTACAACGGGCGCTGCTGCTCCCGTTGCAGCAGTAGAGTTAGCAAAAGGATTGTATGGAGCTACTGATGAAACAGTCGAAGCTATAAGAGAGTTTGTTCCGTGGTTTCAAGAAAATAATGTTATTCAACCTCTTGGAAAAACAGAAGACGGTAAAGGATATAAATACAGAGATTTATCTTATATCTTTCCTTATGACACGATGGTTGCTCCCGCAGTAGGAGTAATGGCATCTGTGGGTAAGGGAGAGAATGAAGAGTCTGTTAAAGCAAATATAGTGCAAGGAGCAGTTAATGGGTTTGGAAAACTTCTTGCTCCGTTCGCAAACGAATCAATGCTTACAGAAAAACTAGCTGATGTTTCTCCTATCTTAGGTAGAAAAGGTCAGACAAAAGAGAGAAGAGATATATATGAAACAACAGACTCTGTTGAACAACAGGTTACAAAATCATTGAAGCATATATTTGATGCGTTTATGCCTGGTTCACTTAATCAAATGAAAAGAATAGTTTACGCAGAGAATGAGGCAGGAGTAACTATTTTTGATAAAGAGCCTGAACCAGATAAACACGGTAGAGTTTTTAAACTTGGTGATGAGTTAGGCGGAATATTTGGATTTAGAGTTCAAACTATTGATCCTGCGGATAGTGCAAAATATAAAGTAACTGAGTTTAATAAAAATATGAGAGAAATTGAAGGAGCATTTATAGGAGATGCTATTACAAAAGCAGGAAGTCTTGGATACGGTGTACCTACGGTGGAAGATTTAATTGAATCGTATATATATGCAGAGAAAAGAAGATTTAAATATTTTAAAGACATGAATAGATTTTATAACTCTTCAAAAGAGCTAGATGTAAATAGATTAGGAGTTAATAAAGCATTTAACCGCATTCAAAACAAAGGTGTGAAAAATAGTGTGATGAGAGGAGTGTACGATCCTATTGATTTAGGTAAAGGACAAAGAGATATATTTCTTAATAAAGCTAGAGAAATGAAAAATCCAATTACAAGGAAAAAATTTAATCAAGTATATAATAAAGCCATAAATATAATTAGAACATTAGGGTATAAAAATTTAAATAAATCTCTAATAGACGGTCAGTTAGACTTCGGTCAATTTGAAAGTTTAATAAATACAATACAACAGACAAAAAAACCTGTAGAACCACAACCAATTACACCGGACACTGGTCCAGGATCCGTGGTCACCGGACAAGGGCCGACGGTCCAAGGACAAGGCTCGACAAACGCTAATGTAGATGCTAGATTTAGGCAAGGAACAATAACAGACCCAACTAATAGGGCAATTGCAGGATTAGATTAAAATGGCACCACCACGTAGAAGAAAAGCAAATATTAGGAGACCCTCTAGACCATCGGGAGGTCCCCCAGGATCAGCACCGACTAGTGGAGCTGCACAAACAAGAGCAAATATTAGTAGAGCTAGAACAAGCAGAGCAGATATTGCTAGAGATTTAGACGCTGCTAGAGGCCGTAAAGAATTTTTTTCATCTCGACCAGATGTCTCTGACGACAGAGCAGCTAGAAGGATGACGCAAGCTGATGAACTTCAGCGATTCAAAAACCTATACACAAAGCCTGTTTATACAGATACAGGAAGTCGTGTTACAGGTCTCACTCAAATGAAGCTAGACGCTCCTAGAAGTTTAACTGAAGAAAGACAAAGACTAGTTCAGCAATATGGACCTACAACAAGAGAAGTTATGGGGGATATTGGATATGGATTAGGTAGTCTTGCACGAGGTGTGGGTCAAGCAGCACAACAATATCTAGGTTCTGGTGGATTATTTGGTTTAGCTGTCAATGCATTTAAAGATTTGTCAAATACTGTTGATCAAAAAAGACAACAGCTTGGTGAAAAGATAAGTGCTTTAACAGATGTTCAAAAAGAAAAAATTGCAAATCCCTCAAAATACAAATTAAGTATGTTAAAAGATCCTGAACTACAGGATATTTCTTTTACTGAAAAAGAACAAATGACTGCTAAACAACAAGCAGATTTAATTAAACAAAATTTAGATCGAGTCTCAACACCTGTTGCTTCTTCAGTTACAGATGATTCTTTTAGAAGGTTGCCTGCCACAGGTATCACAAGTGCTCCAAGAGTATTTGATAATAGGTTTGTAAGAATGCCTGGATCAGGATATCAAGCAGGTGCGGGAATTCCTACCTTAGCAAGTCAAGATGAAAACTATATTAGAATGCAAGACAAAGAAGCAGTACCTATATCTAAAGAAGAGTTCCTAGAAGATCAAAGGATTGTCGAAGAAGATTTTGCCAATGATCCTTTCTTTAAAGATAAAATGACTAAAACATCCAATCAAATGAATATAGCACCAGGATTTGAAATAATTTCTGACTATCAAAGTCCTGAAGCAAGGATGCAAGAACTAATCAATCAAAACCAAGTAAACAATAATAATATGTTTAACTCAGGTATTAACAACGCAAAAAACCAACTATCAGAACTTGAAAGAGTTTTTGGTGTTGATATGCAATGAAAAAGATATTAAAACTAATTAAATTAATAATTAAAAGAAAGGAATCCAAAGACCCTCATGAAGAACACTGGGGTATAGGATCAAGATGAATACAATTAAAATCACTGACGAATTAAAAGCGAGAATACGGGATCATGAAGGTTGTGTAGATACTGTTTACCTAGACACATTAGGAAAGGCCACGATAGGAATCGGGCATCTAGTACAAGCACATGAAAGAAAAAGATTTAAAGAAGGCGTTAAGATATCAACAGATGAGATAGAAGACCTATTTTTAATAGATCTTAATAGAGCTTGCGCAGGAGCAGAACAACTAATATCAGAAAATTACAGAGGAGATAAAAGATTGCCTCAACAAATTGAGCATGTTATTGTGGAGATGGTTTTTCAATTAGGAAAAACAGGTGTCTCGAAGTTCAAGAAGATGTGGAAAGCATTGTCAAATGGGGATAAGCAGGAGGCTGCTACTCAAATGAAAGACTCGAGATGGTTTAAACAAACGCCAGTGCGTTGCGAAGCCCTGGCAGATATAGTAGCAAACGCATAAGAGGTAATACAATGGCAGGCAAAAGAACTTTTAGAGGTACTCCTGGTAGAGGATATCAAGCAGGAAAAAAGAATCCTGGTGAAAAAAGTAAAATTACAAAAGACAGTGATATAGTAGGTAAAACTGCTAAGAGAAGAGAAGTCTCAAGAGGCGAAAGAAACAAAGCCCTAGCAGATTTTAAAAAGAGAAAAGAATCAACGATGGCAAATCTTGCTTCTGCAAAGAAGTCTTCTTCTAAAGCAGGGATGAGTGGTAAAAAAGCAACTACAAAGACATCAAAGGCTAAAGCAGGAGATAATATCTCAAAGTCTGGCGGAAAGAAGTTTAATGTAGGAGTATCTAAGGGTGGTGTTTCTTTTGGAGAAGCATTCAAGCACTTTAGAAAAAAAGGTGCAAAAGAATTTACCTGGAACGGTAAGAGATATACTACAGAAGTCAAATAAGATTAGGGGCATTAGCCCCTTTTCTTACAGGGTTCTTCTAATAAAATTAGGGAACTGACCTTCTTCTTTAAAAAATCTATACGCTGCATACCAATCTTTTTTATATTCTGATTGGCAGAATTCTTTTATTGACTCATCTTTATCTTCTTGCTTGAAGAAGTTTAAGAAATGATTTTTTGCTTTGTTGGTTAAGTTAAACATTATTTTTTCTCCATTTCGATAGAGAATATAATATTTATTTTTCTTTTTTACTTATGCTTTTTTGAGACGCTAGATGTTCTTCTATAGCTTGCCATACTTCTACATTAGACCAATGTGCTTTGACACAATCAGATATATCTTCATGTAAAACTTTTAACATTTTAATATCCATAGTCACCGGACTACCTGAGTTATCTACAATATGTTTTATTTCTTTTTTTGTTAGACTGAGTTTAAGTTCTCCACTTTGATACATTATTCTCATTCGGCTTCTCCCCAATTTTTTCCTATTTTAACTTCGCACTTTACAGGTACGTGTAGTTCAACAGCAGTCTCCATTATCTCTTTAATCTCTTTTACCTGGGTCTCATTGGTTACGGAGACATTGAGTTCGTCATGTATTTGAATCATAGGAATAACCCCTACTTGTTTCCGCAGATTCACCATGGCTTGTTTGGTTTGATCTGCTGCTGAACCTTGTATTAATCTATTTAATGCTTTGTAAGTATGAGCTCTTTCAATCTCATTCCAAGACCACTCTTTTACAGCATTTTCCTCAGAGAAAACTTTTCTGTTATTAAAGTCTCTGCTTGTCCATAGATTAAAGCGACACTTTCTTCCCATTAAGGTTGTAATAAAACCTTGATTAGACGCATATCTAGTCGCTTTTGTTACGATATTTTTTAAAAAACTTACGTTTGCATTATATTTTTTCTTCAATGATTTAGCCTGTTCTTCAGTACACTCTAGATCCGCAGCTAGTTTTTTAATACCCATACCATACATCAAAGATAATCCTATTGTTTTAGCTTCTTTTCTAGAAATACCTGCCATTTCTGCAGTTACTTGATGGAAGTCCTTTCCATCTTCAAAGAACTTAACCATGGTGTCAGCGCCTTCTAAACGCTGTTTTTTGGCATAATGTACAAGGAGTCTAGGCTCTTGTTGAGAATAGTCTAAAGAGGCCCACTGTTCCTCTTCTTCTGGTAGAAATAAAGATCGTATCTTAGAGGCTACCAAGGGATTACGAGAAGGGACCTGTTGTAAATTAGGATAGCTCATGGACAACCGACCACTGACCGTGCCCCTGTTATCTTCTTTCTTTAACTGATTAATATCTGCATGAATCCTACCATTAACTGCGAACTTAATATAAGAGTCAATAAAAGTGGTATAGGCTTTATTGTATTCTCTCGCTAAAGCTATATCTCTAATCAAAGGATTTTCACTATCGAGCATAGCATCCTTTTCAATTTTAATTTGCTTATTCTTTTCTGTTGTATCGAACTTCTCTCCAAGTTTTTCAAATACCTCTTGTAAAACACTAGGGGTATAGATGCTAGCTTCATCAATCTTGACGCCTGTTTCTTTTGTAATTTTTTTATAAATCTTTTTTTCTTCTTGATTAAAAAACTTTTTAGTTTCTTCTGCTCTTTCTATATCAAAGCGAACACCTTTCCATTTCATTTCAAATAAAATAGGAAGTAGTTCTGTTTCCAAATTAAACACATCAACTAGATTTTGTTTTTGTATTTCTACACGAAGATGTTCCCAAAGATTATAAGTCAATCTTGTGTCTTGCTCTGCATAGATACCTGCAATATTAGAAGGAACTAAGTGCATATTTTCAATAGCCCGGAAGCCATGCTCCTTACCAAATTGTTCTAGAAGATTATTTTCTTTTCTTTCTCCTAAATATTCCTTGGCTAAAAAGTCTAGCTTGTAATTAAATTTGTTTTCATCAACAAGAGGAGCAGCTAGTAATGTGTCATAAATTTTAGATACACTACATTCAACACCCCAACGACGAAGCCACCCTAAATCATAGATAGCATTATGAAATATAACGATAGGATCTTGTTTAAATAAATCCTTTAACCAATTCTTCACTGCAGTTTCAGAATGATTACTACCTCGTTCATGTTTAACAGGAAAGTATCCATCAAAACCTTCAAAAGAAACTGCTACACCTACCACGTAACCTGTTCCTGATGCATAGCCTGGCCCTAAATCTTTAATCCTAGGATCATATGTTTCTAAATCTACTGCTACTTGTTTAATGTTTGTAACGTCAGGAAAGCTAGGAAGTCTCCAAATCTTTGAATCTGTTTTTTTTAAAGGGTCTATAATCTTTTCTTCTGTCATATAAATATCTCCTCAAATTGATATTGAGAACTAGAAGGTATTAAATATAAATTTTCTTTAGCTCTTGTCATAGCTACGTAAAAAACTCTTCTTTCATCGTCTCTATTTCCCCACATATTATCATAAATTCTTTTGGATATATCAGAAAACACAACGACGTTCTGACTTTCTCCACCCTTAGCACCGTGTATCGTAGATAATTTTACATTCGCTTTTTTATCCAAGTCGTGCCCTCTGCTTTGAATAGTTCTCATGTAAATACGTTCGTATTCAGGTATCCTTTGTAGAACAATATCCCAGGGAGCGTTGAGTTCAACATTCAATCCCCAATCTTTTGATAATGCTTCATAAGAATATCTTTGATCTTCCTTTGCCCCCGTTAGTTTTTTCATTCCTCTTTTAATACCTAACTTACCTGTCGGTATATACTGATAAAGATTTTTTACTTGCTCATAAGAAATACTATTGCCTTCTTGTAAACTCATCCAAGAACGATAAGCCAATATAGTTGACTCGCTGAGTGATAGAGAATTATTCTTTTCAAAAAAGATACCCTGCTGCATTAGGCTTTTAGCAACCTCATTAATATAATAATTTGTTCTTGCAAGTATGAGCCATTCCCCTTTTGACAAATCTAAACTTTGAAAATTAGCAGTTCGCATTTGTCCATCTACCTCCCTTGGTTTCCATTGTTTAGGAATTCTATCATTTATTCTCGATATTAATTTATTCGCTCTATAAAATACTTTGTTTGGTATTCTATAGGATTGTTTCAAAACTTCTACATTACATTTTAAATTAATTAGTTTAGATACATCAGCACCACTCCATCCATAGATCGCTTGATCATCGTCACCGGCTAAATAAATTTTCTCTGCTTGCTTCATCATGATACTGACCATGTCCCACTCAATAGGTTTGAGGTCCTGGACCTCATCAATAATAACAATTCCTAGTTTAGGAGACTGATTAATTTGATTAAACTTCATAATGATATCGGTAAAATCCATTACACCTTTTCTCTTTTTAAAAACACGATAGAGTTTATCTGCCTGTAGTAATCTATTGACACCCCCTTTTACATGAAGCTTTGATAGATATAATTCTTTTTCAATAGTAGAATTTTTGACCCTGTATAAATCTAATAGATGAAACCCATTGCTTTCTTCTCCAATCATAGAATCTTTAGACCGAACACTGTTATGCAGGTCTATACCAGACTCATTATAAAATTCTACAAAGTCAGATTGACCAATGATATCAACACTTTTTAAGTTCAACCAATGATAAGCACAAGAGTGTAAGGTCCTAAACCATTTCAAATCTTTCTTATCAATACTAAATTTATCTACAGCTCTGTTAACAGCTTCGCTAGTAGCCTTCCTTGTAAAAGAAAAATAGCCAATCCTATCCGGCTCACGGCCCAGGGACAATTCTTTCTCTACAATATTTAAAAGTGTAGTTGTCTTCCCTGTCCCAGGGGGACCTATGATTTTATAGACGTTATCTAAAATGGTTCGAGCTCCGTTCTTTCAATCTCTTCCTGATCTATTTTATTAATTAAATTACTAAACCCTTCAGAAGGAACATACCAAACAAGAAGACCAGGCTTACCATTAAGTTTTCTTTTTGTACTGTCCGCACCCATCTCTCGTAAATAAATACCTAATTTATTTTCATCTATCTGAGGTAATCTTTTATTTCTCATATACTCTTGAAACTGATCAAGCCTAAAGAAAACCCTACTTTCTTCTTCACTTGTGTAACAAGAACCATTAACAATATCATCCATACCTAAAGCATTACCCTGGTTAACAATAAATTTTGTAAGATAATTTTTTAATCTACCAACAGGAGACATTTCAAATTCCTTGACCTTCACTGCTTTAGAAACAATACCTAAAATGAATTGATCCCAATCACCTCTTCTCATATTAGGAGGCATCATTGCTATTTTAGCAAGACACTGCATTCTAAATTTATTTTGTTCATACATTTCTTGTAGGGATACCACCAATTTATGTTCTCCATTAACTGTCATCTCATAAATTGTTTCAGGTCCATCACCATACTGAAATACATTATCAATATCGGATACTTCATTTGTCTCACCAATGCCATATTTTCTAACTCTGCATTTTGATTTATTACAAAAGGAACACATTGGTTGATCATTACATTTATAACCCCAATCTTTTTTCTCTACCTGTCTAATGATCTTATCTATTTGAGCAGGAGCAAGTGGTTCTTCAAAATAATTATGATGAAACTTTTGAACTTCTTCTGCAAAATTTTCTCCATATTTTTTCTTTGCAAAGACAGAATAATGAAACAACATGTTGTCTCTGCTGCCCTGTTGTACTTTTTTATTCTCATCAAGATACGCTTCTATACAAAAAGGAGCGTCAGAAAATGGCGATTTTACTTGCTTTTTTGATGTTACTGCTAGGTTTTCAAAATCTTCTTTTGTTAAAGATTTTTTTTCTACATCTTCTAAAAATTCATCAAGAGTTAAACCATTACCCTCATCGCTAAGAGCAAAGCGATCACTGTAATTTAATCCATTGTGATAAGGTAGGTTAAGAAAATTTCCTGTAGCTTCTTTACCAAGGTTAGGTTGCTTCGGAAAAGTTTCACATCCGCCATAACCTAATCGAGAAGCAAGATCTTTAATTTTGTTGTGGGCTAATTCAGAAGGAATAGGTTCTTTAAAAAATAAAAATAAATGTGCTCCCCCACTTTTAGAAACAGCAGTTATAAAAGGTAATTTTTTTTCTTTTAAGGTCTTAACAATATTTGCATGATCAATAGGGTATTCGTCAACATCAATGGCAACCCAACGACATTCATTTTTTTCATTGATAGGAATAATACCAAGGCTAGGCCACTCACCGGCTAAATGATTTTCCCACAGAATATCTTCTACAGGTTTCTTATTTATCCAGGCGTCACCTTCACGCTTACCATTTTCCTTGACCTTTCCATTGGGTTGGAACACACCATGGGCACGCTCCAACCCTGAAAAGATCTCTTTAAATTGAGAGACCCTTTGGTTCATTAAAAGGGAATATCCTCAGAACTATTTGAACTATCCGCTTCGTCATCATACTTAGGTTTAACAATACCTTTTCTGACTGACTCGTTGAAGTTCGCAGCCATATCAAATGTTCCTTCGTTGTCGAGGAAATCCTCTTTGTTAACAACCCAACCATACCAAGTACCTTTGTCGTTAGATTGCTTGATTGTTTTTAGATTGTAAACACGATACCAGGAAGGAGCCAAGAAAAGCTTTTTTGTTTTCGGATTTTGAATGAACTCATTCTTCAAACTATAAGCCCAACTTCTCGCAGCTTTTAACTGCGTTGCTTTCATTGATATGATTGCAGGTTCTGGAGCTACTCCTCCATTTAAAAGAAGCACATAAAAGTTTGCACATTCTTCTAAATAGTTACCACTTTCAAGACGGAATTTTCCGTCATCTCCACGTACTGCGTTGGATGGTTTATCTACCGCTGAGTAGATATTAGCAGGAGCAGAAGAACCTTTCCCTCTGTCTTGCCATTCCAACCATACTTTTTCATACCCGCAGACAACAACGTTAATACCGTCCTGCCCAGAGTATGCTTTTTTACTCACTGAATTAAGAATCATTCCGGCTTTTGCGCCTTCAATTTCTTCTAACTCAGGAGACATTTGTGCCAAGACTTTTAGTCTTGGTGTTGCGATATCATCAGTTGTGATGGTATCAAGTCCTGTACCTGCGAACTGTTCGAGACTATCGAAGTTCATAGCAGGTAGCTTTTCGGTCTTTGTGGTGACCGCACCATTTGCTTTTGCGTTTGTCATTTTTTATTTTTCCTTGTTTATTTTTTTCGTTCGATCTTGACTTTTTTAAAAGTCCACACTCCAAATTTTTCCTGGTCAGCCGATGACATCGAACCTTTTTCAATCAACTCATTAACCACTTTATCGAGTGTATTCCATGCAACGTCCAACTTATTACTAGGGTACAGACCACGGTCTTGTAACTCCGTCATAAGATTACTTGCATCAGAATCTTGTCCTTTACCAAAGATCAGTTCTACTTTGTTTTTAATAACATCTCCTAATCCGAATTGTCTTAGCTTATCATAACAATAATCTTCGTTCTCATCGGTGATGTTTGCTCTTAGTCGATCTTTGATTGATACCTTACTACCATCAGTTAAGGTAATAGCTGATACACCAGATCTCTCAAAGAAACTAGGTATCACTTCGTTTTCTAATTGGTACTCTCTGTCTTTAAGCTGCTTAATTTCAGCTTCTTTATTTTGGATTGCTTGACGAACATCATCGAGTTCATTACAAGCTTCACCAACATCTTTTACATCTGAGCTATCTAAATTATCAATCTTAGATTGCTCTAATGCTTTATCTAATAGACCCATTTTATTCTCCTTATTTTAATTCTATTGTTATAGGAATATATATAGCACTTTCCCTATCCCATTTCAAGACCTTAAAATTATTATTTGTAACTTTGGCAGCAACCGCACAAACAATGCCGATTAACACCGGATCACCCATCAATAATAAATAATCTTTTGATGTCATGTCTTTGAGTTTCTTTTCAACAGTAAAAATAAAAGGCAAAGAGTTTACTTGTATTTGCCAAGGGTTATCGAAAAGGATGTAGGGGGTACCAAATCTTTCACAATCTGATATGTCACGATAACCACCATTAGGTAATTTCGTATTTGTAGTCACATATACTTTATTCATTTTCTAAAATCTTTTTTATACTTAAACCTATCACATAAGGTATCTGAGGTACAACAGAATTACCTAAACATTTAAGACGGTCCACCCTGTTGGGTACCCCATGAGCCACTCGACCCACGTCGGGTTCAACTGACCACCAGGTGCTGACTCCTGATACGCTACTTCCGTCTCCAAGTATTTCTTGTGACGAAGCTTTGCCATGTTCTCTGTTAATCTCATGTTCATTCCTATTGCTGCCCTCGGAGTTGGCCACATCTTCACTGCTAGAGTCAGAGGCGTTCCCCCTTGAGCATACTTCTTGGTTCTGTTGCTCACCATGTCCTGTGTTGGAGTCGGCCATAACTTGACTGGGTTCGGACTCGATGCGTCCTTCACTGCGGTTATCAAATTGATCTGATGACTCTTCTCTCGTAAATTCTTCTGACTTCTTGGTCCCCTCTGTCCGTCCCAAGCGTTGGGAGTCGGCCAAGTTAGCGATGATCCAGACTCTTTCTCTTTTGTGGTTTGCACCGATGCTAGAAGCTGAAATACTAAACGTCCTTGCGGAGTAACCTTCACTCTCCAAGTTCTCGAGTACGGTGTCGAGACCGAGTTTAATGTGTCCACCAACGTTTTCTCCAATGACCCAAGTAGGTCGGAGTTCTTGGACAAGTCTAAACATTTCTGGCCAGACGTGTCTCGGATCTTCTTCACCTTTTTTTCTACCTGCGACGGAGAAAGGTTGGCAAGGGTATCCTCCTGTGATGATGTCGATTGTATCAATTCCGTCTGCTTTAAGTTTGTCATAGTTTAACTCCTTCACATCTCCATAAATGGGTACACCTGGAAAATTCTTTTTTAAAAGTTGCTGACAATATTTATCGAAGTCACAAAACGCAACTGTCTCGACTAAGCCTGCAGATTCTAATCCTAAAGAAAATCCGCCTATTCCGCTGAATAAATCTAAGTGTTTTAACATTCTATAATTATACTTAGCATGTATAGGATATTTAAGATAGAATTACAAGCATGAAATATTTTATGTTGATATGGTTATGTTTGAACGATCCTGTCGTATCTCTAGAAAACACTTGTATTCAAGAACAATATGGAAGTACCTTTAATTCTTTAGAAGAGTGCAGAGTAGCAGCTAATTATATTTACAATAATATAAAGAACCCAGATTTATACATGACTTCATTTTGTTCTGCAAAAAACTTGACAACGATATAGCTTATCCTATATAAAGAACGTAGAAAGTTTTTATTAGTTATGTATCCGAATTTTAAAACGAAACCGTTTAATCATCAATTACAAGCTCTAGGTTGTAGTTGGGACAAAACAAACTTTGCCTACTTCATGGAAATGGGTACCGGTAAATCAAAAGTATTGATCGATAATATTGCCATGCTCTACGACCAGGGTAAAATTAATGCTGCCGTTATCATTGCACCGAAAGGTGTCTACCGCAATTGGGAACGATTAGAAATACCAGCGCACTTACCTGATCATATTCAGACTAGGATAACAACTTGGGTGGCTCCGAGCTCAAGAAAAAAAGATGATCAAAAAAACTTAGATAAGTTATCAGAAAGTTTTGATGGCTTAGATATTTTTTTAATGAATGTCGAAGCTCTAGCTCATCTTCCTTCAGTACAATTTCTTGATCGATATTTATTAGGGACCAAAAGTTTAATGGCTATTGATGAAAGCACCACCGTAAAAAGTCCTACTGCCAAACGGACAAAAAATATTTTAAAGATTTGTAAACTTGCTGAGTATCGTCGAATACTGACAGGCTCTCCTGTCACAAAAAATCCCCTGGATTTATATTCACAATGTCAATTTTTAGACGAAGACCTTTTAGGTTTTAGTTCTTACTATGCTTACAAGGCTCGCTACGCTATCGAAGTAAAGCGTCATACATCTAGTCATGCATTCTCCCAGGTGGTTGGCTTTCGAAACTTAGATGAGTTATCAATAAAGTTAGGAACCTTTTCTTTTCGAGTTTTAAAAGAAGACTGCTTAGACTTACCCGCAAAGATTTATCAACCTCGCTATGTCGAGATGACCAAGGAACAAGAGAAAGCTTACAATGATTTAGCGACCTTTGCTATTACCGAACTTGAAGGAGAAACTCTGTCGGTCACTAATACAATGACCATGTTGCTACGACTACATCAGATTACCTGTGGTTATCTGCCCACGGACGACGGCCAATCGATACCTTTAAAAAACAATCGACTTGATGAACTCATGGCAGCTATTGAAGAAGTAGAAGGTAAGATAATTATTTGGGCAAACTATCGACAATCAATATTTGATATTCAAAAAGCCTTATCTAAAAAACATGGTGAAGAAACTGTTGTCACTTACTTTGGAGATACCAAGGATAAGGACCGACAAGATATTGTCAAACAATTCCAGGATAAAGATAGCCCGGTAAGATTTTTTGTAGCCAATCAGCAAACAGGTGGCTATGGATTGACATTGACCCAGGCACATACCGTTATTTATTTTTCAAATAATTATGATTTAGAAAAAAGAATTCAATCAGAAGATAGAGCTCACCGCATTGGTCAAAAGAATAATGTGACATACATTGATTTGATCTCAGAAAAAACTGTTGATGAAAATATTGTTAGCAGCCTGAGAAACAAAATTGATTTGGCCTCACAATCATTAGGAGAGAAACTCAAGTCCTGGTTGATAGAAGGAAAGAAGAAAAAGAGTTGACAATTAAATGGGAATGACTATATATTATCTTATATAAGGAGAAAGAATGACTGATATTACAAAATATAAATCTGTTATCGTGCGAGTAGAAACACATAAGAAGTTAAAAAAACTTGCAGGTAAAGACAAAAAGATTTCTGGTATCTTATCGCAACTAGTTGATAAAGAATACGATAGAAAAGTAGGAGCATAAATGACAAACAAGAAAGATAGAAATAAAGAAAAGATGATTAAGATTATTGCAGCTAAGATAGATAATAAAATGGAACCTGCTTTAGAAAGAGAAGAAGGTCAATCTATTACAGAACATTGGCTATATGAACTATGGAATATGGCCTTTGTTTCTGGTGAAGTTGCAGGAATTAAAAGTTGTAAACATATTCTCAATGCTGACATAAGTGAGTTAGATAACATTGAAGAATTAGGAGAGAGAAATATTAAGAAGACTCTTCAGTAATGAAGAGAGGGGGTATGAGTTGTCTCCGCAATAATGTTCCTACATTATCTTCCATTTTTGTAGGTGCCATATCCCTTCTCTTGATTACTGATAGCGAGAATTAGTAATCATCTCTGATGTCTACCTCCCAAAGCTAGAAGGATGAGAACCATTTTAGCTCTCGCATGAACGACTAGGGAGGGAAAAACTATTTTCCCTCCTGGTCTAGAAAGGAACAATATAAAAATGAATAGAAAACAATTAAAAAAACATTTATCTAATGCGATTATTTATATGAAACATGACCGCACAAGGTTTCCTTTACCTACAACGATAGCTTTTTTAGAAGGATACCTGGATGGCTTAAAAGAAGTCGATCATAAATTACAAGAAACACTTCAATTTATGGATAAGAAAAACGATTTTTTTGATTTTGCGGATAGTGAAGATAGGAATTAATTATCTATTTAATTCCTCTTGACTTTTCCCTATTAATTTATCTAAAAAATATATATAATTTTATATAAGAGCGGGAGTATTTCCCTGTTTCGATCTCCCGCTTTTACAAGGACAACAATATGTTGAACGAGATAAAAACAAAAATCGTCCTCGCTGTCCAACGACAACGAATGTACGATCCGGTATTGAAAGATACAGTTGACAAAGTCTTAGTGACTTTCAACGACGGGAATGTAAATGGTTATCTTGCTGAAGAGTGGGATAGTATGTTGAGTCAAGTAGACTCTATGTTAGAGAAGGCTTTTATTATTGAACCGAAAGCTACTCGACCGCAGCTAGACTAAAGCTGACCTAGTTTTACGCCCTGGTCTTTCGCTTTTTTGCAGATACAAGTTCTGCCACAAGGACACTCGCCCTTGGATATTTTATTTTGTAATGATGCTATGTACAGATTTCTGAGCTCTGTTGGTAATAATGATTCTATGTTTAGGTTATACTGTTTCATGCGAACCTCTAGTATATCAAAGTTTGTAGAAAAATTTCTACTACTAAATTAAAATAAATATCTTGACTATAGGATTATTTTTTTGTCCACGATCCACTGACCAGGGATCACGGTCACCCGACCAACGTCATTGTCCATTTTATCGGAACCTTTGTCGGCAGCTAGGATGATGTATTCTTTCGTTTCTTTAAGAACGTAGCCAACAGAACAGACTTCGGGTGGCGAAATTTTAAGAGCATCCTCAAGACTTTGCCAACCCGATTCCATTTCATAAGCGTCTAGCCATCTAATTTCATAGAGTTCACCCCGGGTATCAGCTTTAAGCTGTCCGTTATCTCGTTGCTCCGATCGTTTTTTATCTGAGAGAACCATCCCTCAACCCCTTTGCAAATGTTATATGTTTTAAGTCCATGGTGTGCGAATCCATCTAAAGCAGCTTGCTTTACAGACTCTAAAGATACATCATCTCCGACCATCATGCCACCATCCTTTACCTTGGGCCACCAATTAATAATGTCCTCTTTCACTGCTTCATAGGTATGCGCCCCGTCTACGATGACCCCAAATACAGAGCCATCATCAAAAGAATTAAGAATATTGGCGTTATCGGATTTGTTAACATTGACTATGCACCTTTCTGCTTCGATATGATCGTGTAAATTCCTGCAAAAATCGTCCCACAGGGGGTTTAAATTGACATTGGCATGTTCCATACCTGAACCTTCAAAAGTATCTATCACATGGACCTTAACGTCGTGTTTTCCACTCAATTCTAGGGCGTCACAGAGAAATCTTGTGGATCTTCCGGCAAAGCACCCTATTTCGACGATATCATCACCGTCTTCGCAGTATTTGACCAAGTTCATCATAGCGTCGTGCATATTAAACCAACCTGGTATGTCTAAATATTTATACATTTGTTTTCCTTTCGCATGTTTGTAAAATAATTTCTACCTAGCATTTTTGCTGCTAGCTCTCTAGCTCTCTTGCGTTTTGCTTCCTGCTTCTTCAGTCTAACAGAATATCTTCTGTCACTGTAATCATAGATTGGATTTTTTACTCCCATTTTATTTACTCCTAAAGTTATATGTTCTTGGTGGTCGTAGACCATTCATGTTTTGATGCGCATGCACTCCATTAATTCCTTTGCGTATCTGGTCCAGGGCATGATCGTAGGCTCGTCGCTTCTCGTCGGTATCCCGTAGGCCTTTATCTTTGTATTCATGTAAAAACATCTGCAAATAAAATAAAGATTTCTGGTTCATCTCTAGAGGAAACAGTTTTCCGTTTCTACCGTACCTCATACCTTTTCTCCATGTCTTCCCAGAAGCGATCTTTGGCTACACTTTTACTTAACCTTTTCTTTTTCTTCCTCCACTTATGCATTATTTGTTCCCCTGTTGAATCGTCTATGTAATACACCCAATCATTGATTGTTATGTAAACACTTTCACTCGATCTCATATCAACGACCATTTTTGATTATCCTTTCTAACTTGTTGAGTTTTTGTATGAGGTTTTCTTTCTTGTCCTCTTGTGATTGGGGCACGAACCAGGGAACACGAAGCCACCCATGTTCTGTTAATAGTCTTTTTGTTATGTGGTCAAATTTATAATTCATTAATATTCTCCTTTCGAGTTTACTCTTCCCATAGTGTCTAACATATTGTTAAGTTCTTTCCTTTTTTCTGCTCTATGTTCCATACCATTTTGAAGAAAAATTTTTACTTCTTCTAATGTCATATATCCCTCATCTATTTTTTTTAACAAGTAGGTAGAGACTTCATCTTTAGCTTTCAACTTAACTAACTGATTTTTAAAATTATGTCTTTGAATAGCAAGTTGAGATGTTCTAGCTTTTTTATGTTCTTCGGGAGTCATTTCTTTATTTCCTCCATGATATCATCATCAAAGTCGTCGGTTAGATTTTCCATGGCCTTAACTCTAATCCCTGGTTTGAAGGTGTATTCAATAACGTTTCCGTTTTTGTCTACTATCTCTTCCCCTTCATCATCCACTTTGTAAAAAGTAATTTCATTTATCAAGTAAGTCATACTCTATTCCCCCTTTACTTTTTTTAATATTTTTTTCAAATTAGAAATCAAATCAATTGAATAATTTTCTTCATTTCTTAATGCTAAATCTAGGTCATCAGACAACCAATTAATTAAAAATTCTTTTTCTTTTTTTGTTAGTTTCATTACTTTCTGCCTTTCTTATTTATTGGGGACTAAACAATTCTGGGTAGGTAAAGTGACTTTTTTCTTCATCACTGCTGAAAACTACATTGACTTGATTGTCTCTATTCTTTTTGATGTAGTCTTGCATGGAAGGTAAGATTTTCTCTTTATCCCCTATAAAGGTGCAGGAATATTCCTTTCCTTCATTTGTCTTAATGTTAATTGTTATGTCCATTTCTATATGGGATATTATATTGTTTTGAGATAGTGGTCAATGGCTAAGTAATAGTAAAGGAGGGAATAAAAGCGATTAGGAAAGGATAACTAATCACGAACCACTGACCACTGCCCAGGATTGTAGCATAAAGACTCTATAGTGCCAAATCCTGAGTAAAAAAAAAATAATTTTTAAAAAACCTAAATCTCGTTCTTCCGTTCTTCAATACCCTATATATACAGTAGATACAGTAGTTTATTGTAAATTTACTCGTTCTTCACTCGTTCTTCAGAAGACTATACACAGTCTTTACCAACCCCACTAGGGGAGCAGGGGTTGTCATTTTGTTTTACTTTTTTCTTTATTTTTCAACAATTGTCACTATATAATATTTGTATTATGAAATTTAGAAAACCAGGGGATGATATCATCCTAACAAAAGAACTCGCTGGAATGCGAGATGAACTAACTGCTAGACAAATAGAGTTTGCCCACAATTTAGTTGCTCAAGAAAATAGAAAGACTGCCACAGAATGTGCAATCATGGCGGGCTATTCCCCAAAAACTGCTAGACAAATAGCTTCTCAATTACAAAGTGCAAAAGAGTATCCTAAAGTTCATGCTTATATTAGGTCTCTTCAGGAAGATCTTTGGAACAAGTATAAAATATCTCCTGCTACACATATGCGTAGATTACACGAGATTGGTCTTCGTGCAGAAAATCCAGAAGGCAAAGATATAGTTGAGTTTGATATGAAACCAGATCTTAAAACTGCATTAGCTGCCGAGATTAGTAGAGGTAAAGCTGCAGGATATTATGAGAAGAAAGAAAAAGTCAAAGACAAAAGCATAGACTCTTTAAGTTTAGATGAAGTATCTGAAATGCTTTCAAAAATGAAAAAAACAGTTATCATTGAAGGCACCCCTGCTGATTTGGAGGACAATGGACCCAAGACAGTACAAAGCGACGATCAGTCAGAACAAAGCGATCAACAAGTTTCTTGAAGAAGGATACCTGGTATTTGTTAACGTATGTGAACAAGGGCCTATTGATATTGTTGTTGTCAATCCAAAGAATGGTAGAACTCATTTCCTTGATATTAAAACATCAAAAGGAAACACAATTTCTAAAGGAAAAAATGTAGGTGGTTCGGGAGCTAAACTTAAACCATATCAAAAAGAACTTGGTGTCCGACTCTGCCTTGTCGAAGGAGACGAAGTTCGCATTGTTGAAAAAAGAGAAACAATTAATCAAAGACAAAGAAAAGAAAAAAGGTTCCTCAATAAAGCGAGGAAGGGAGTCAACCTTTTGGAAGAATGTTAAGTCAATAACCCCAAACATATTCTGGACAAGAATTGAAACATACGGGACACCTGGTATTCCCGATTTATTAGGGGTTTTTAAATCTAAAAAATATAATAGAAATATTTCTTTTTGGTGTGAACTTAAATTAACAAGACTTAACAAACTCAATATATCCCCTTTTCAAATTTCGTGGAATTTAAAGCGTTATTCTTTATGCAAGGATAATTTTATTATGGCCAAGGGGGTCGAAGAGAGGGCCATTTATTTTTATCCGGGGTCAATGGTGCGTGAGCTTGCGACTGATGTCAGTTCGGTTGAACCCTTGTTCGTGGTCCACCAACCATGGACGCATGAGCTTGAGCCTGCGCTTGAGCGTGTGCTTGTGCATGTTCCTTAATTAATTTTATATTTTTCTAGGAAGTCAAATTTAAAATTTCGGTATCCAGGCCTGTCCCTGGTCCCGCATTACTATCAAATGCCTGAGCTTGATCCAAGCTTGTTCCTGGGCCCGTGTTCCAGGCTCGTGCTTGAGCATGCGCTTGCGTGCGTCTTGGATCAGCTTGTGGATGGAGTCCAGGTGTTGCCTGTGCTTGCGTTCGGTGTTATTCATTCTTCCTCTTCTCTACATTTTTTACATTCGCAAGTGTCATAAATAGATCCGATAGCATAACAACCCAAATTTTCATCTTCATTGTTCTCAATCTCTCTATCTATTTCATCTTCGTTTAAACCTAAATCTTTTAAAGCAGACTCTACTATTTTTAATTTATCCATGTTCCGCAACCTCCCAAATGCGTATAAATCTTTTAAGCCATTTTAATTGTTGCTTATATTTTTCGGGATCATCTAATAATTTTATATAAAGTTCTTCAGCACAACCTTTTTCAAAATTATTTTTTATCCTCCATGGTTGATAAATATTATAAAGCCATTGCATATTTTTACTTCTTTTTTTCCAACTCATTTTAATTTTCCTTATAGTAATTAATTTTAACTCCACAAAGTTCAAGAAATGCTTCTGAACAATGGTGAAATTCATATTTAAAATCTGAAAAATTTCCTTTGAAATTATTTTTCAAAGAGACTTTATAAATAAATTGTAGTTCTTCGTAAGTGTATTCAACAGAATCTTTATTTTCTAGTTTCATTTTTAATGTTCCTTATAACTTATATTCTTTATTCTTTTATCCCAACAAGCGGTGCAATCTAAACACTTTCTATTTTGAAATCTTGACGGGCAATCAAAGCCTATAGCCTTTTCATTTTTATGTACTGTTGATGTATTTTGAAAGCCTTTTGGCGGTGGTCCATCGATCATGGGGGCGGACACTCTAACAACTAGATTTTTTGGAAATGTATTTTTTTTCAAATACTGTTGAATAAGTTTTATTTCCCTAGTAGGTAACCAATGCTTCGTATCGGGTGTTAATTCCGCAATTTTGACAATCTTTTTTAATCCCTCCATATTGGGCAAGTCCCCACTATCAAACCATCTGAAAAACTTTTGATGTTGTAATTTAAAGGCCATTACTTCAACAAAGTGTTTATTATTAAAGTGATTTAAGTTTGTTTCTCTATTCTTTCTAACTGAGGGCGTAGGATATCTGCCTTTAAAAGCATAGCACTTTTCACAAACTGAACCCTTAATTTTTCTAAGCTTTGAACCTGTAACGCAGTTTCTAGCATCTAAAGAAAAACTAAAAGCACTCATTTTTGATGTTTTATTTAGTTTAAAATCTGTATTCATTATACTTACCTTTCTATATTTATGCTTTGATTATGGGGTAATATGGGATATAGTCAAGTAAATATTTATGAAAGGAAGAATAAAAAATGACTAATAAATTAAACCTACTAAATTATTTTATATCTGATCACGATCAATTATCAGATAATTATAAAAAAGATTGTGAAAAGTTTTTAATTAATTTAGGCAATAAAAGAAATAAATTTAAAGGCGGTAATAATAGAAGTAATCTATTTATCAATGCATTAAAAAAGGGAGGGCGTTTATAATGAATAAAAAACTACCTGCACAATTTTATAATGATTTAAAACACGCTTATATATTTAAAGATGGTAATTACTTTCATCTTGATGGCATTGATTTATCTATGAATAAATTAAAATTTCATCCGCTTGGGGGTGGCTTTGGTTTATCGATAAAAATGGATGATGAATTTATTAAAAGTTATTTAGATGGATTATTTACATTTACAGATCATATTCCCGATACATTAATAAAAGGTAAATTTGGCTTTGAGTGTTGGGAGGACGATTCTATTGAGGGCTTTTATTATGAACATGAAAGGTGGAACGGTTGGTTTGTTCCTTACTTAACGCTTGCGGGCGTAGAGTCTTTTAATAAATTACAAGAGAAACATTTTGATGAGGAAAAAAGACCCGCCTTTGTAATAAAAGGAATTCAAGTTTATTTTTATGATGATCAAGAAGATCAAACTTATGAAATCAAACCTTTAACAAAAGGATTAGATTATTTATTGTATGATTGCGGGCTTGGGCTTACTTGGGATTTAATCAGATAGATTTAAAAAGGGGGCGTGATTGCCCCCTTTATTTTATTTATTAATAACCCTTTGATAGATCTGAATAACTTAGATCGTAATGATTTATCTTGTTGCTAGTCCATCGATGGTAGTTCTTGTAAGGGTTATACCTTGGCTTCTTTACTTTCTTAATCTTAATATGATTATAAGTATATTTAGTTTTAAATAAATCTAACTGTTTCATAAATAACCTTTCAACAATTTAGACTGAACTTTGGTCTTATATCTATTGTACAATCTAGGCTTTTCTTCTCTAAATTTTGCGGAGTCAAATACAATACTTTCTGACTTCATTAGATAAAAGGGGGCTTGATCTTCAAGATTAATATTGATCTTCTCTTTAAGTCCCGCTTCTTCCAATATAAAGTCCACGTCTTGTTTTAAAAACTTAGCTTGCTCTTTTAACTGCCTGATTTGTTTTTCTAATAAAAACCAATCTAAGATAATTAAGTTTTGTTTTTTATTTAGTTTTTTCATAGTTTATTCTTCGCTTTCTTCTAAGCTAAGCTTAGAGCCAAGCCCTATTGAAAGGGCTTAACTATAAGTTTATGCTAAATTTACTAGTTTAAACCTTTTTCGAGTTTTCTCGATTAATCTTAAAATATTTAAGCTATGAGGTTGGTTGTATTTATTATATTCCAATTCATATTTCTCATACTCAAATCTTAAAAGACTTCTAATTAATCTGAATTCATCATTAGTTAAAGTCACTTCTGTATATTTGTCTTCCATGTTAATTATCCTTTCGTTTTGTTTTAACATAGTTAAAACGTATAGGATAAAACCCATAATGTCAATACCTAGACAAGAAAAAAATGGTCATATTTTATTACTCCCTGGGCAGTCGTGCCCTTGCCTTTGCCAAGAGATACTAAGAGATTTTCAAAAGCCCGATTGCCTTTGATCTTGACCCCGCACCCCCTAAATTTGCAATTGCTATGCAATACCCCTATAGTATAAATATACGTAGAAAAGATGAGCGATTTTATTTCAGATTTGGGTTCGTTGTCCCAGGACGAACGTCAGTTACTAGTCAAGAAGCTAGAGTTAAAAAAACTTCAACTAGAAGCTGCCAAAGGTTCAAGGGACTCCTTCAGCAATTTTGTAAAAAACATATGGCCCGACTTCATTGAGGGGCGACACCATAAAATCATTGCGAAAAAATTAGAAGACATCAGGGATAAAAAAATTTCAAGATTGATAGTGAATATGCCCCCGCGACATACGAAGTCAGAATTTGCTAGTTTCCTGTTTCCCGCTTGGATGATGGGTAACAACCCTAAATTGAAAATTATCCAAACCACCCATACAGCCGAGTTAGCATATCGTTTTGGTCGTAAGGTCAGAAACTTAATGAATGAAGTTGAATTTAAGTCGGTGTTCCCGGACACAGAACTACGAGCAGATTCTCAAGCAGCAGGTCGATGGGAGACAAATCATGGAGGCGAATACTTTGCTGCCGGTGTCGGTGGTTCGATAACCGGGCGTGGTGCTGATTTACTCATTATTGATGACCCTCACTCCGAGCAAGATGCTCTTTCGAAGACGGCGATGGAGAATGCATGGGAATGGTATACCTCCGGACCTCGTCAGCGTCTGCAACCAGGGGGAAGTATCGTTGTCGTGATGACGAGATGGAGTGAAGAAGACTTAACAGAGCGTTTGATTGAAGCACAGATGAAAGATGACAACGCTGATAAGTGGGAGATTGTCGATTTTCCAGCGATCATGGACGACGGCCAACCGCAATGGCCAGAGTTTTGGAAAAAAGATCAGTTAGAGTCCGTCAAAGCGTCTCTGCCTGTTGCAAAATGGAACGCACAGTGGCAACAACAGCCCACTTCGGAAGAAACTTCTATTATTAAGCGAGAATGGTGGCAATTATGGGACAAACCACAGCCTCCTTTGCAATATATCATTCAAAGTTACGATACAGCGTTTAGTTCTAAGGACTCAGCAGACTTTTCTGCGATTACAACGTGGGGAGTTTTCTATAATGAGGTGACAGGAAAGCAAAATGTGATCTTAATGGAGGCGGATAAGGGGAGATGGGACTTTCCTGACCTAAAAAGGATTGCTTTGGAAAAGAATTCTTATTGGGAGCCTGAACAAATTATCATCGAGGCGAAAGCATCGGGTATGCCCCTAACGCAAGAGCTACAATCCATGGGTATTCCCGTGATAAATTTTACACCGAGCAGAGGTAATGACAAATTAGTGCGTGTCAACTCCGTATCTCCTCTTTTTGAGAGTGGAATGATTTGGTATCCTCCGTATAAATGGGCAGAAGAATTGATTGAAGAATGTGCAGCTTTCCCTTATGGTAGACATGATGACTATGTAGATAGCATGACACAAGCATTGATGCGTTATCGACAGTTTGGTGCATTACAACATGAATACGACGAGGAGATTGAAAATCGTCCGAAACGTAGAATTGCTTTTTATGGATCTTAGGGTATAAATATTGAATGGCTGACATTGACAAAACGTTAAACGAAGCACCGCAAGGTGTCGAAGAAGAAATTTCATTAGATCAAGTAACAACTCCTATGGAAGTAGAGGTTGAAGGTGATGAAGAAGAGATACTAAGCCTTGGTCCATCGGCCATGGACGACGGTCAAGGATTCGCCGACAACTTAGCAGAACAAATTCCCGAAGAATCCTTAGCAGAGATTTCCAACGAGCTACGATCACAGTTCTCGGTCGATCAAACATCAAGAAAAGATTGGCAACAATCCTACATCAAAGGATTAGACCTATTAGGTTTTAAATATCAAGAAGTCAGCGAACCTTTTAGAGGCGCTGCATCAGTTTCTCATCCACTACTCGCCGAGGCCGTCACGCAGTTTCAAGCAGGAGCTTACAAAGAGCTATTGCCTGCGGGCGGTCCCGTTAAAACATCCATCATTGGAGAAGTAAACGATGAAGTGGAACAACAGGCAGAGCGTGTCAAAGAATTTATGAACTATCAGCTAGTGTATAAAATGAAAGAGTACGACGCTGAGACAGATCAAATGTTATTTCACTTACCCCTAGCAGGAAGTGCATTTAAAAAGATTTATTATGATGGCAACATGGGAAGACCGTGTGCAAAGTTTATACCGAGTGAAGATTTAGTCGTGAACTATGGAGCATCTGAATTAGAAGATGCCGAACGCATCACGCACGTGATAAAAATTTCTCCGAACGATTTGAAACGACAAATGCTTTCTGGTTTTTACAGAGATATTGAGATTGATGAGAACGACGAATTGTATTCTTCGTATTCGGATATTCAGGAAAAGTATGACGAGTTGGAAGGCGTACAAAAGTCAGAATATGCTGGTCAGTACGAGTTGCTAGAAATGCACGTCGATTTGAATTTAGAAGGGTATGAGAATACCGGAGAAGATGGTGAGCCCACAGGACTAAAACTACCTTACGTTGTGACTTTAGAACAAGGCACAGGAAAAATTTTATCAATCTACCGAAACTATCTACAAGATGACCCGATGTTCATGAGACAAAAATATTTTGTCCACTACAAGTTTTTACCTGGTCTCGGATTTTATGGTTTTGGTTTAGTGCATATGCTAGGCGGACTAACAAGAACAGCCACGGCAGCACTACGAGCACTGCTCGATGCAGGTACATTATCCAACTTACCTGCTGGTTTCAAATCACGAGGTCTTCGTGTCAGAGATGATGAAGAACCTTTAGTACCTGGTGAATTCAGAGACGTTGATGCACCGGGCGGAGATTTACGTAATGCGTTAATGCCCCTTCCCTACAAAGGACCCGATGGAACTTTATTTCAATTATTAGGGTATGTGGTTGATGCAGGAAGAAGATTTGCAGCGATCGCTGATATGAAAGTGGGTGATGGTTCACAGGCTAATCCTGTCGGAACAACCATGGCATTATTAGAACAAGGTTCCAAAGTTATGAGTGGTATTCACAAAAGATGTCACAACGGACAAAAACAAGAATTTGAATTATTAGCAAAATTATTTGCAACATCCCTCCCACCTGAATATCCTTACAATGTATCTGGTGGTAACAGACAGATTAAAGCAACAGACTTTGATGACAGAGTAGATGTACAACCTGTATCAGATCCTAACATCTTCTCGATGAGTCAGAGAATTATGTTGGCACAAACACAATTACAATTAGCACAAAGCAATCCACAAGTTCACAATCTCTACGAAGCGTATCGAAGAATGTATATGGCGTTAGGTGTACAACAGGTAGAAGCAATATTACCTCCTCCTGCAAAACCAACACCGATTGATCCTGGTATGGAGAATGCACAGTCGCTAAGACTACAAGCATTAGTAGTTTTCCCTGAACAAGATCATGAAGCACACATCGAGGCACATAGAGCATTTATGAGTTCCTATTTGGTCAGAAATAATCCTCAGGTGATGACAATTCTACAAGCGCATATTGTGGAGCACATGTCTGCACAAGCTAGAGCCGAGGTGATGGCAGAAATAACTCCAGAGTTAAATAGACAAGCGATGAAGTTCGGTGGACAAGTACCGCCAGAGCTACAACAACAGTTCCAAGCACAGATTGAAAAACAAGTAGCAGTCAAGATAGCTGCAAAGATAGATGAAGCTGTAGCAGAAGAACAAGAAGCCATAGGGTTTGGTCAACAAGGACAAGATCCGTTGGTCGAGATCAAAGCACGAGAGTTAGATTTAGAACAACAAAAACTCAATCTTGATGCTGCTGATGATTTAGCTAGTCAAAGATTAGATGAAGAAAGATTAAGCTATAAAAAATCTTACGACGCACAAAAGATTCAACAACAATACGATATTCAAAATCAAAGAACAGCTGTTCAAATGGAAAGACTCAATGCCGCTAAAAAAAGGTAGTGGAAAAAAGTCAATAAGTGCTAATATATCTAAGATGAGGAAAGAAGGTTATCCTCAAAAACAAGCAATTGCGATTGCACTAGATAAGGCAGGTAAATCGAATGGCAAAAAAACAAAAAGAAAAAAGTAGTCCTTGGGAAGATATTGATCAACAAACCGTTGAGTCCCTAACTAATGAATTCAAGATTATGTTTAGCTTGTATACCTCGCAAGGTGTTGATCCGTTGGCCATTGCTAGTGCTTTTTTAGCGTCAGGACAGTGGGCCATGAACAAAGAAATAGGTTTAAAAGACACTCAAGATTTGCTAAGGTTATTGTCTAATTATAGATACGAGGTTGTACCTCAATTAAATAGGACAATACACTGATGACAAAAAATTTAAAACCAGTAGACAAGGCTAAAAACCCCGGTCTATCAAAACTCCCTACAGGAGTCAGAAACAAAATGGGCTATATGAAAGATGGTGGCATGGTTCTTGAAATAGGATTACGTCCTGCTACAAAATCTGAAATGAAGATGGCAAAAGGAATGAAGAAGCCTGTTAAAAAAGCTAATGGCGGAATGGCTCGTGGCACAGGAGCAGCTATCTCAGGAAAAGGTTTTCGAGGAGTATTCTAAATGGCCATTGGTACCTTAGTAGCTCAAGTAGCAAAAGTAGTTGCCTCCAAAGGAATGAGAGAAGCAATTAAGAAATTTGGCAAAGATGTAGTTAAAAAAGTTTATAAAGACCCAGGAATGAAGCGGGCAAAAGATATTGCTAAAGGTGCAAAGATTGGTGAGAGATATAGAAAAACAAAATTACCTCGTGGAGAAAAAGGATTAAAAGATACGACTAAACAAGCCAATAAATCAAGAGCTGATAAAGCTTTCAAAACCGCACAAAGAAATAGACAATCGAAAAAAAATCAAATTGAAAGAGGAGAAGCTCCAGATCGTATTTCTACTTTAGGTAGACGAGGCTATAATTTTAAAGATGGCGGTATGGTTAGAGGAAGTGGTGCTGCTATTCGTGGAAAAAAATTCAAGGGAGTATTCTAAATGGCCGTTCAACAATTAGGTAAGAAGCAAGCTAAAAAAGAAAAGAAAAAGCAAGACGATGAAATGCAACGTAAAGAAGAAGAAAATCTTCAAAATATTGAAGACACTATGAAATTGATGAAGGAGCGTCGTAAGAAAAAATATAAACCTGTCAAACAAGATGAAAAAAAAACTACAGGAAAAATTTTAGAAGCTAAAGATGGTGGGATGATGAACAAAAGACTCACCAAAACAGTTCCCCCTCAAAAGGGACCTAACTCTCAAGGCATGAGAGGAACAGGTGCTGCGATTCGTGGTACTAAATTCAAAGGAGTATTCTAATGGATATGATTAAAAAACTTTGGAACGATCACCCAAAAAAGAAATGGCTTGTAATCGGTCTAGTTATCGGTTGGGCAGCCGCTCAGATTATCTAATTAATGTTATCTAAATTATTAGGCGGATCTTTAGTAGACACTGTCGGTAAAGTTATTGACAGTGTCCACACTTCGGAAGAAGAAAAAGGTCAAATCAAAATAAAATTACAACAATTAGAAAACGAAATTAATTCTAAACAAATGGATATCAACTTAGCTGATGCTAAGTCTACTGCTACAGGTATCGGTGGTATTATGCAACGCAGTTGGCGTCCTCTGATTGGAATGTCTTGTGCATTAGCAATATTTTGGGAATATGTTTTAAAACAATTCTTAGTATTTATATTAGCAGCATTTAGTGTTGAACACGCACCTTTACCTGAACTTGACATGTCGACTTTATTTCCGCTTGTCACGGCTTTGCTCGGAATGGCGGGCTTGCGTAGCTTCGAAAAATCTAAGAAAATTACGAAATAGTGCAAACAAATATATATTCAGCAATTTTACGATTAATAACTACTAGACAAGATGATATAAAGTCTGTACTTATTGATGGAAACGTAGAGAATTGGGATCGATATCAATTCCTAGTTGGGCAACTCACTTCTCTTCGCAAACTCGATTCAGATGTTAGGGATCTTTATCGCAAATGGGAGGTAGACGATGACGTCACAGACGGGGCTGATTATGCCCAAAGAAAAAAAGATAGTGGGACTTAATCCTGCTGAGAAACCAGAAGAAAAAAAGAGCGACCTTAATAAAGTTCCAAAACCCACAGGATGGAGACTAACTGTTCTTCCATACAAAGGTGTAGGAAAAACTAAAGGTGGTGTTTTATTAACAGATAAAGCAGTAGAAGAACAACAGATTGCTTCTGTTTGTGCTCTAGTCCTAGAAACTGGACCCGATGCTTATGCAGACAAGGATAAATTTCCACATGGTCCTTGGTGTAAAAAAGGTGATTGGGTAATCATTGCAAGATACGCAGGCTCTCGAATTAAAATTGAGGGTGGCGAACTTAGAATTTTAAATGATGATGAAATTTTAGGGACTGTTGAAAGTCCTGAAGATATTTTAGGAGTATACGCATGAACGAAGTAGATAGACAAGTTGCTGAACTTCAGGCTCAATCTGGAGAAAAGAAAAAAGCTGAATATTCTGTTGAGGTAGAGAGCGAAGATATTGCTGCACCTACAGAAGAAAATGAAATTGAGATTCCTCAAGAGAGTAAAACTTTTCAAGCTGAAGTAGACGACACGCAAGAAGAACCTGTTGTCGAAGATAAGTCAAAGCAAGAAGAAGTTAAAGCTGAGGAAGAACCAAAAGGAGATTCCAAACAAAACTATAGTAAGTCTGTTCAGAAAAGATTTGATGAATATGCTTATCAACTAGGTGAATCTAGAAGACGTGAAGAAGAAGCAATTAAAATTGCTCAGGCCATTAAATCTGAAAGAGATAAAATTCAAGAAGAATTAGGGAAACTTAATAGTGGCTATGTAAACGAGATGGGTGGTCGATTGACCGGGTCAATGGAAGCTGCAAAAGCAAAGCTTAAAAAAGCAGTAGAAGAACAGGACACAGATGCTATGGCAACTGCACAACTGGAAATTGGCAAACTAGGAGCAGAACAAACTCGTTATGAGCAAATTAAATTACAAGAAGAAGCAAGAGCAAATGCTCCCAAGCAGGAAAAAGAAGTAGAAATACCTCAAGCACAAGCGCAACAACCTGCTATTAAAGACCCTAAAGCAGAGTCTTGGGCATCAGAAAACAAATGGTTTGGCAGAGACAAGGTCATGACCAACGTTGCTTATGCTATTCACGAAGATTTAGTTAATCAAGGTGTTGATCCAAGGACAGATTACTACTATACTGAGATTGATAAACGTATGCGAGATAATCTCCCGCATAAGTTTCAACAAGATTCTTCATCCGAAGAACCCGCAAAGCAACAGCCCGTCCAGACTGTAGCAAGCGCAAATCGAAACAGAGGCACAGGACGCAACGTAGTTAAGTTGTCAAGTTCAGAAGCGGCTATCGCAAAACGACTTGGTCTTTCCAACGAGCAATATGCGTCGGAAAAACTAAAGTTACAGAGGAGGTAACATTATGACTATAGATAAAACACCGAGATCTGCATCCACTAGGGATAAAGAAGCACGCAAAAAACACTGGCAGCTACCAAGCTCGCTTGAAACACCGAAACCACCTGAGGGTTTTAAATTCAGATGGATTAGGGAATCAGTAAGAGGATTTGAAGATAACAAAAATGTTGTCGGTCGACTTAGACAAGGTTATGAACTTGTCAGAGCAGATAAATATCCAGATTTTGATTTTCCTAGCGAATCAGAAGGAAGACACAAAGGTATTGTTTCAGTGGGAGGATTATTACTGGCAATGGTGCCATTAGAGATCGCAGCGGAGAGAGATCAATACTACTCCGACCAAACAAAACATCAGCAGGAAGCTGTTGATAACGATCTACTAAAGGAACAACATCCTTCTATGCCAATCAATAAGCCTGAGCGACAAACTAGAGTTACGTTCGGTGGCCCGAAAAAAGGTGAATAAAATTTTTTCTGACCTAAAGACGTAACACTTACTAAACAACACATACTTATAAAGGAGTATAACAATGGCTAATCAAGACGCACCCTTTGGTTTCAGAGCTGTTAGAATGCAAGGTTCAGGTCCATCCACTAACGGACAGACTCAATACCTTATTGCTAACGGTTATGCGACCTCTATCTTCCAAGGAGATCCTGTGGAAGTAGTTGCCGGTGGTACTTTAGAAGTGGCTAACGGTGTTGCTGACGTAATGGTAGGTGTTTTCAATGGTGTCAATTATGTTGACGTCAACTCAAGAAAACCCGTATGGTCTAATTTCCATTCAGCAAATACATCAAGCTACGACGGTATCATTAAGGCATTTGTACAAGACGATCCGAATCAGTTATTTGAAGTTCAAGTAACTGGAGCTTTCGCAAACAGCGATATCGGAACAACAGCAAACTTAACTTACACTGCAGGTTCTACTCATAGTGGAACTTCAAAAGTAGAAGTAACATCTACTTTTGGTACAGGAGCTAACACTGCTGTTAAAGTTGTCGGTTTATCAGGTGATCCTGAGAATTCAGACACTAGTTCTGACAATTGCAACATTATCGTTAAACTCAACAAGCATTTATACAATGCTAATACTGCAGGCATATAGGAGGTTAAACTATGGCTATATCTAGAAGTCAACTCGTTAAAGAGTTAGAGCCAGGTCTAAACGCACTGTTTGGTCTGGAGTACGCACGATACGACAATGAACACGCTGAGATCTTTGATGCTGAGTCATCTGACAGAGCATTTGAAGAAGAAGTAATGTTAGCCGGTTT
>WLWE01000420.1_pt1 | contig 36765 bp, 29 predicted proteins | sample 6718301 | NCBI WGS metagenome assembly WLWE01 (sample SAMN12718691, study PRJNA515312) | sponge metagenome | isolation source: marine sponge | host: Mycale hentscheli | place: New Zealand: South Island, Marlborough, Capsize Point | collected 2003-05-01
AACAGGATTATCAGTTGGTGCAACAATGAGAGCCGATGTTAATTCAGGTACATTTAATAGATTAACAGCTGGACCAGGTGGACCAATATTTGGTTATTTTGTAGGTGGATCAACAACTAATAATGCTGTTGTATGTAGAATAGCTCCACCAAGACCAGTTAGTTAAAACAAATAAAAACAAGTGATATTAACAATAACAATAACATAAATTAAATAAAATCAAATGAAAATTAAAGAAGAACAATTAAATAAAATAAAAGATCAAGCTACAAAAACCAACCAATTACTAAACGAGATCGGTTATATTGAATCCAAGAAACATCAATTATTACACAATCTTGCTCAACTAAACGAGGAGATAAATGACCACAAGCAAGAACTTGAAAAAGAATATGGACAAGTTAATATTAATCTTGAAGATGGTAGTTACGAAGCTATAAAAGAAGAAGAACTACAAGATGTCTAATGTAATAAGAAAAATAAGTATAGGTTCTGACTATAAGAATGATGCTATGCACTACTCTATAGGTCAAGAAGTATATGGAGGACATACTATTTGTGATATAATTGGTGACCAAGGAGATGGAGATTATTTAATATATATTAAAAAAAATAAAGAAGTTTTACCTTGGAAAAGATTTAATCGAAATATGGCAATAGCGGTTGAATTTGATCTTAAGTATGAATGAAAACATTATATAATTTCTTAATAAAACCATACAAAGAAAGGTATAATAATACCTTAAACATAGAGGGCAAAGATCTTATTGTTAATACTAGTATTGAAGATCATAAATTTGTTAGCAAAAAAGCTGTAGTAGTTTCAATACCTACAGCTTATAAAACAAATATAAGAATAGGTGATATTGTATACGTGCATCATAACATTTTTAGAAGATGGTATGATCAAAAAGGCAATGAAAGAAATAGCTCAACATATTTTAAAGATGATTTATATTTCTGCGGTTTAGACCAAATATATCTTTATAATTTAAAATGTAACTTAGATTATTGTTTTATAAAACCTATAAAAGATAAAACATTTCTAAGCATAGGTAGAGAACAAGAACATTTTGGTATATTAAAATACTCTAATAGTTCTTTAGAACGCTTAGGATTAACTTCTGGAGCGTTAGTGATATTTACTCCTAACTCAGAGTTTGAGTTTATTATAGAAGGCGAACGCCTTTATTGTATGAAATCTAATGATATAGCTTTAACCCATGAATACGAAGGAAACGAAGAAGAAAATAATCCAAGCTGGGCAAAAAGCAGTTGAAGAGCTAATTAAGGTAGCAAAAGAAAAGATCGTAGACTCAGACGACGATGTAAGCGCTGACAGACTTAAGAATGCTGCCGCTACTAAAAAATTAGCTATATTCGATGCTTTTGAAATTCTAACTAGAATACAAGAAGAAGAAGAGAAGCTTATAGAGAAACCAAAAGAAGCTAAAGAAGAAAGAGTTTTTAAAGGTTTTGCTGAAGGGAGAAGCAAATGAGTTACGAGCAAACACTTTGGAAAGAAGTAAAAGATATTGTAAATCCCAAAATATTATCTAAACAAAATAGATTAAAAAAATGGGAATATGGTTATGATTCAGATTATGACTTTATAGTAATAAGTAAAACTGGACAAATTGGACAGATCATTGAAATTCAAAATCTCAGGATTGCTTTACCAGCAATCGATAAACCGTTTAAACGAAGCGAAAAACAAAAGGAACAATATTGGGAAAAACAAAAATACCCAAAAGAATTAGCTAGAATTAAAACAAGATTTGATTGGGATGAATATCCTAGTGAATTTAAAGAAAAATGGTACGATTATATAGATGAAGAATTTAAATATAGATCAAATGGTCACTGGTTTTTTAACAACGGTGTGCCTACTTATATCACTGGTACTCACTACATGTATCTGCAATGGTCAAAAATCGATGTTGGAGCTCCCGATTATAGAGAGTCAAACAGACTCTTCTTCATATTTTGGGAAGCATGCAAGGCAGATAATAGATGTTATGGAATGTGCTATCTTAAAAACAGACGGAGTGGATTTTCTTTTATGTCCTCAGCTGAACTCGTTAACCAAGCCACAATATCTAGTGATGCCAGATTCGGCATCCTTTCGAAGTCTGGAGCAGATGCTAAAAAAATGTTCACAGATAAAGTTGTACCAATATCCGTTAACTATCCGTTTTTCTTCAAACCAATCCAAGATGGAATGGACCGTCCAAAGACCGAGTTGGCATATAGAGTCCCAGCTTCAAAACTTACTAGACGTAAACTAGATGCTAACATAAGACTAGCAGAATTAAAAGGATTAGACACAACTATAGATTGGAAAAATACAGGAGATAACTCTTATGATGGTGAAAAGTTAAAAATACTAGCTCACGATGAAAGTGGTAAATGGGAAAGACCTGATAATATATTAAATAATTGGCGAGTTACAAAGACTACATTAAGACTAGGACGTAGGATCGTAGGCAAGTGTATGATGGGCTCAACTTCAAACGCATTAGATAAAGGTGGAGACAACTTCAAAAAATTATACAACTATTCAGATGTTACAAAAAGAAATAGAAATGGACAAACAAGTTCTGGACTCTACTCTCTTTTCATACCTATGGAATGGAACTACGAAGGATTCATGGATACTTTTGGATCACCTGTATTCACTACGCCAAAAGATAAAATCATCGGAATTGACAATATCCCAATTGACATCGGAGTCATCGAACACTGGGAAAATGAAGTTGAAGGACTAAGAAACGATAGTGATGGATTAAATGAGTATTATCGTCAATTTCCAAGAACAGAGCAACATGCTTTCAGAGATGAAAATAAAAATACTTTATTTAATCTAACAAAGATATACGAACAAATAGATTACAACGAAGAAATTAGTAACGAAAGATCTATCACAAGAGGTAACTTCAGTTGGAATAACGGTACAATTGATACTAATGTTACGTTTTACCCTAGTAAAGATGGTAGGTTTTTAATATCATGGGTACCACCTAAAAATCTTCAAAATAGAGTGATAGTAAAGAATGGTATTAAGTACCCTGGTAATGAGCATATTGGAGCGTTTGGCTGCGATAGTTACGATATATCAGGAACCGTCGACGGTAAAGGTTCTAAAGGTGCTCTTCATGGATTAACTAAATTTTCTATGGAAGACGCACCTCCGAATCACTTTTTTTTAGAGTATATATCTAGACCTCAAACAGCTGAAATATTCTTCGAAGATGTCTTAATGGCTTGTCATTTCTATGGTATGCCTATATTAGCAGAGAATAACAAACCTAGATTACTATACTATTTTAAACGTAGAGGTTATAGAGGTTTTAGTATGAACAGGCCAGACAAAATATGGAATAAGTTATCTGTAGCTGAAAAGGAAATAGGTGGAATACCTAATTCAAGCGAAGACATAAAACAAGCTCACGCTGCTGCTATTGAACATTATATAGAAAACTACGTAGGTAGACTTGAAGATGGGTATGGCGACACGTACTTTCAAGAAACACTAAGTGACTGGGCGAAGTTTAATATAAACAATAGAACAAAGCATGATGCTTCTATTAGTTCAGGATTAGCTTTAATGGCTTGTAATAAAAACAGGTATAAACCTAATATGGATATTACTAAACAGCCGACATCTTTGACTTTTAAAAAATACAACAACACAGGATCTATTTCACAAATAATATAATAAATGCAGATTTACACAAACAATAATAGTTCATTTCCAGATCAGGTAGTACCTGATGCAGTTAAGGAATCGTGGGAATACGGTAAAAAAGTAGCTTGGGCTATAGAAGGTGACTGGTTTAGTGGTACTAGATCTGGAGTTGAAAACAGATTTAATACTAATTACAATAACTTTAGAAGTCGTAGGTTATATTCTAGAGCAGAACAACCAGTTCAAAAATACAAAGATGAATTGGCTATAAACGGTGATTTATCATACCTTAATCTTGATTGGAAACCTGTTCCGATTATACCTAAGTTTGTAGATATAGTTGTTAATGGTATGGATGATAAGCTTTATGATGTGAAAGCATTTGCTCAAGATCCTGAATCAAGAAAGCAAAGATCCAAATATGCAGAAGATATTCTAAGAGATATTCAAGCTCAAAAGTTTTTAAATATATTAAAAGGTGACGTTGGTTTAGATTTGTTTAATACTGAACAACCGGATGAGTTACCTGAAAATCAAGAAGAGTTAGACTTACACATGCAGTTAAGTTACAAGCAGGCTAGTGAAATAGCTTGTGAAGAAGCTATAACAAATACTTTAGAGTTTAATAAATACTATTTAACTAAACGTAGAGTAATAGAAGATTTAGTTGTATTGGGCATGGGTGCAGTTAAAACAAACTGGAATAGAGCAGAAGGTGTTACAGTTGACTATGTAGACCCAGCTAGAATGGTTTATTCTTATACAGAAGATCCTAACTTTGAAGACATGTGGTATGTAGGAGAAGTTAAAAATATTACCTTAGCAGAAGTTAAAAAAGAATTTCCACATCTAACGGATGCAGACATGGAAAGAATTCAAAGATATCAGGGTAATAGTAATTTCTTATATAACTGGAACGGTCGTAACGACGGTAATGCTATATATGTATTATATTTTGAATATAAGACATATAGTAACCAAACGTTTAAAATTAAAAAAACAGCTACAGGTTTAGAAAAGTCTTTAGAAAAACCAGATACGTTTGATCCAGAGGCAAACGATAATTTTGATAAAGTAAATAGATCGATAGAAGTATTATATAGTGGCGCTAAGATATTAGGTTATGACGAACTTTTAAAATGGGAGTTATGTAAAAACATGACTAGACCTAAGTCTAATTTAGTTAAGGTTAATATGAATTATACTATATGTGCGCCTAAATTGTACATGGGTAGAATAGAAAGCTTAGTAAGTAGAATGATGGGGTTTGCTGATATGATACAGCTTACACATTTAAAAATACAACAAGTGATTTCTAAACTAATCCCTGATGGTGTTTATTTAGACGTTGATGGATTAGCAGAGGTTGACTTAGGCAATGGAACTAGGTATAATCCTCAAGAAGCTTTGAATATGTATTTTCAGACTGGTAGTATACTAGGTAGATCTATGACTACTGAAGGTGATCCTAATCCTGGTAAGGTTCCAATACAAGAATTACAATCAAGCTCTGGCCAAGGTAAGATACAATCTCTTATATCTACTTATCAATATTACTTGCAGATGATAAGAGATGTAACGGGACTAAATGAAGCTAGAGATGGTAGTATGCCTAACTCTGATTCACTTGTAGGATTACAAAAACTAGCAGCTGCCAATTCAAATACAGCTACAAAACATATTTTAAATTCGTACTTATATTTAACTGTAAGAACATGTGAGAATATTGTAAATAGAACTTCTGACTCTATAGAGTTTGAACTAACTAATGAAGCTCTTAAAAATAGTATATCAACTTGGAACGTGGGTCAATTAGATGACATGGTCAATATGCATTTATATGACTACGGCTTATATTTGAGTTTAGTTCCTGACGAGTTAGAAAAAGAACAGTTAGAGCAAAATATTCAAGCAGCATTGCAAAGTGGTAGTATAAATCTAGAAGATGCTATAGACATTAGACAGATAAACAATCTTAAGTTAGCTAATCAAATGATTAAGCTTAAACGTAAGAAAGCTGCTGAAGCTGCTCAAGCCGCTGCACAAGCGAATATTCAAGCACAAGCTCAAGCTAATACAGAATCTCAACAAGCAGCTGCTCTTGCAGAAGCTCAAAAACGAGAAGCTATAGCTGATACAGAGGTTAAGATTGAAAAAGCTAAAAGTCAGTTTGCTATAGAAAAGCTTGAAGCAGAAGCACAAATTAAACGACAGTTGATGGAATTAGAGTTTAGTTACAATATGCAGTTAGGCGAACAAAAAGTTCAAAGAGAACAAGAAAGAGAAAAAGATATTGAAGAACGTAAAGATAAACGAGCAAGAATTATAGGTACTCAACAGAGTGCAATTGCTAATCAAAAACAAAAAATGGGCGACGCAATAGACTTTGAAAATCCAGCGGTACAAAATGATTTAGAAGATCCGCTTCAAAGTATGTTAAGTCAATCATAATTATTAATTTATATTATATTATATTATGGCAAAAGAAACAGTCACAGATGAAGGTACATTTAAAATGCCTTCTAAAAGAACAAAACCAAAACCTAAGAATTTAGGTAAAATAGATAACATAAGCAAAGTAGATTTAAAACCTAAAAAAGATGCCGTTCAAGAAGAAAAACCAGAACCCAACAATAAAGTCGATGTACCAAAAGAAGAACCAAGAGTTGAAGTTGAAGAGATCAAACAACCAGAAGTTGTCGAAGAACCTGCCGAAGCACCGGAACAGGTAACTGTTATAAATGAAAAGCCAAAAGAGGTAATAAAGAAAGAACAGGAAGTAAAAGATGCTATAAGAGATGAACAGGTTTTAGGTAAACAATTACCAGAAAACGTAGAAAAACTTGTAAAGTTCATGGAAGAAACTGGTGGTACAGTAGAAGACTATGTAACACTTAATAAAGATTATACAAAGTACGATGATACTTTATTAGTAAGAGAATATTATAAAAAAACAAAACCACATTTGTCAGATGATGAAGTTAGTTTCATAATGGAAGATAACTTCACCTTCGATGAAGAGGTTGATGAAGAAAGATTTGTAAAGAAGCAAAAGCTAAAGTACAAAGAAGAAGTTGCAAAAGCCAAGACTTTTCTCGAAACGATGAAAAGAAATTATTATGATGAAATCAAGTTGAGGCCGTCATTTTCTAACGAGCAGAAAAAAGCTATGGACTTTTTCAATAGATACAATAAGGAGCAATCTAACATACAGACCAGGAGAGATGAGTTTGTACAAACAACTAATAACTATTTCCAAGAAAAATTTGAAGGTTTCAATTTTGAAGTTGGTGATAAAAAGTTTAGATACAAAATATCAAATCCTGATGAAATAGCTGATAAACAATCAGACGTAAGTAAATTCATATCTAAGTTTATGGACAAAGATGGAAGATTAGAAGACGTTGATGGTTATCACAAAGCTATTTACGCTGCTAGAAATGCAGATAGAATAGCAGAACATTTTTATGAGCAAGGTAAAGCCGACGCTACTAAAGATATTGTTGCTAAGTCTAAAAACATCAATAGCGAACCAAGATCAGGCAATACAGGTGAATCATTACCTAACGGCTGGAAGGTTAGAGCTATGTCTGGTTCAGATTCTACTAAGTTGAAAATTAAAAAAAGAACATAAATAAAAAACAAATAAAATGGCGTTAGTACCAGGCGGGAGTTTTCCCGCAAAAATCGTTCCTGCACAAAATAGAGTTGTTGTACAGGACAATTACATTGACTTCAACAGCGTTGCTGGTGGACAATGGGCTCAACAATATCTACCTGAGCTTTACGAACAAGAGGTAGAAAGATACGGAAACAGAACTTTAGGTGGTTTCTTGAGAATGGTTGGAGCTGAGATGCCAATGACTTCTGATCAAGTCGTTTGGTCTGAGCAAAACAGATTACACATCGCTTATAATGATGCGGCTGTTGTTGCTGTAGCAGCAAACCAATACACTATTACAATTACTTTACCTGGTGGAGCTAATCAAGGAGCTGTTAGAGTTGGAGCTACAATTTTAGTATCTGATAATGCAACAGGTCTAAGTACTGCTAAATTTTTAGTAACTGCTGTAACAGGTGCAACATTAAACACATTAACTGTTGAGTGTTATCAAACTGTACCAGCTGCTATAATTGCTGGAACATGTAGTCTATTCGTTTATGGTTCTGAATTTCCAAAAGGAAGTGACGGAATGAACGGAGCTATCGAACCAGCTTTATCTACTTTCACTAATTCTCCAATTATCATTAAAGATAATTACGAACTAAGTGGATCTGATGCTGCTCAAATTGGTTGGATTGAAGTCGCTACTGAAGACGGAACTTCTGGATACCTATGGTATTTAAAAGCTGAGTCTGAAACTAGACTAAGATACGAAGATTACTTAGAGATGGCAATGGTTGAAGGTGAACTTTGGGCACATGCTAACACAGCTTTCGGAGGTAACTTTGGACCTGCTGGTGGAACACAAAACATCAAAGGAACTGAAGGTTTGTTTGCTGCTATCGAATCAAGAGGTAATGTATTCTCTGGATTTGCTGGTGCTGCTGGACCTGGTTCTGGTGCAATTGCAGATTTTGATGAAATCCTTAAAAATCTTGACAAGCAAGGTGCTATTGAAGAAAATATGCTTTTCTTATCTAGACAAACTGCTTTAGATTTTGATGACATGATTGCTGCAATGAATGGATCTTACGCTTCATCTGCTGCTGCTTCATATGGTTTATTTGACAATGAGAAAGAAATGGCATTAAACTTTGGATTTTCTGGTTTTAGAAGAGGTTCTTATGACTTCTACAAGACTGATTGGAAATATCTAAATGATGCATCTACTCGTGGTTTATCTAAGCAAATTGATGGTGTGATGATTCCTGCTGGAACATCTACAGTATACGATCAAATGTTAGGATCTAACATCAGAAGACCTTTCTTACACGTAAGATATAGAGCGTCTGAAACTGAAGATAGAAGATTCAAAGCTTGGATCACTGGATCTGTTGGTGGTGCTTACACTTCTGACTTAGATACAATGAGAGTTAACTTCTTATCTGAAAGATGTTTAGTTACTCAAGCTGCTAACAATTTTGTATTGTTTACAGGAGCTTAATTAATTATTAACATTTAAAAAGAAGATAAAATGGGTTTAGTAAAAATTATACCACAAGATTCACTTCCTGAAAATCCAGGAGTGACTAAATTAATAGATGGTGGCACATGTGTATTATCAGTAGCTTCGGCTGTTGTTACTTTTGGAACCAACACTATTACTTATACAGCTACAACTGGTACTTTACCAAGTGATCAAGAGATTTTTGATCTATGGGAATCAGTTGCTGGAGCTGCTAACGGGGCTTCTGGTCCTGCTGCAGTAGCACCAATTGTACTTGCTAGTAACGGAGATATTTTATATCCTGCTATTACATAAGTAAAAAATAATAAGATCCCGCTACGGCGGGGTCTTTTTTAAATTTATATTATATTATATTATGGAAACAAATGAAAAAAAAGCTCCAGCTAAATGGGAGTATAAAGATAGAAATTACTATTTAATTAATGGTAAAAACCCATTAACAATGACTATACCTAGTAGACATTCACGTAGGTATCCTTTATTACATTTTGACAAAAGTGTAGGTTATCAAAGGGAAATAAGATATGCTAGTAATCAACAAACACCGTTTGTAGATGAACAGAAAGGTGAAGTTACTTTAGCTCATGTAGTTTTTAATAACGGACATTTAATGGTTCCTAAAGAAAAAAGAAATCTACAAGAGTTTTTAGAAATACACCCGCATAAAAATATTATATTTGCAGAGCATGATGCTGTTGAAGAAGCTACTGATCATTTTGATTATTTAGAAACAGAAATAGAAGCTATGAATTTAGCCTATGAAATGGATGTTGACGAAGCTGAAGCAGTGCTTAGAGTAGAATTAGGATCTGATGTTTCTAAGTTATCTTCTAAAGAAGTAAGAAGAGACGTTGTGGTGTTTGCTAAGAAAAACCCTCAACTATTCTTAGACTTAGCTGAAGATGAAAATCTACTTTTAAGAAACTTTGCAATTAAAGCTACTGAACAAAGAGTTATTAAGTTAGCAGATGATCAAAGAACTTTTTCTTGGGCTAGTAATGGTCGTAAACTATTAACAGTAGGGTTCGACGAAAACGCTTATTCAGCTATAGCTGCTTGGTTTAAAACTGATGAAGGACTTGAGGTTTATAAATCAATAGAGAAAAAAATTAAATAACAAGTGATAATAATAAAGGTGGCTTGATCGCCACCTTTTTTTTAAAAAACAAACAAAACAAAAATGGCTATAAACATAAATCAGGTGTATAAGTCTGTACTAGTGATACTGCAACAAGAAAAAAGAGGTATATTAACGCCTACTGAGTTCAATAAAGTTGCTACACAAGCACAGCAAGAAATATTCATAGAATATTTTGATGAACTAAACCAGTTACTGAGACAACCTCAAACGAGTCTAGCATACGCTGATAGATATGCTTTATTAGACGAAAAAATACAAATATTTAAAAGAGTAGAAACACTAAGTACATCTGCTGCTGGAACTGTAACACCAACGTCACAAGTTCAAGAACTAGGTACTGTTGTTTACTTAGGCGGTGGTACACCTAGAGAAGCTCAAAGAATTCAAAAGTACGAGGTGTATACAACTAATCAATCTAACTTAACCGCACCTACGACATACTACCCTGTCTACACGTACGAAAATAATGTTATACAAATGTATCCTTCAACAATAGTTAGTGGTACAAACGACATACAATTAAACTTTTTAAAGTATCCAGCCGATGTTAAATGGGGATTTACTATTGATACAGAGTTAGGAAATTACATCTACAATGCACAGAGTTCTGTAGACTTTGAAATACATCAATCTGACGAACCTATGTTAGTAGATAAAATATTAGGATACGCAGGTGTTATGACTAAAGATCAGTTGGCTATGCAATTGGCAAATAGTAAAGAACAACAAATAGACATGGACGGTCAAAAATAATAAACTATGGCAACAACAACTTTATCAAACGCTTTTATATCACTTAATGATATTATAAATAACTTTTTAATATCTTATACTGGACCTGGTAAATTAATACCTGATGCTATAAGAACAGAAGTAATATTTCACGCTCGTAGATGTCTTCAAGAATTTGCGTATGAAACTTTAAAAAGTCAATTCACAGAAGGTCCAACGGCTGTTACAGCTTTAACACCTGTAGATCTACCACAAGATTTTGTAGCTGTTATATCAGCAGAGAATAGTGGTTCTGGAACAAACCCACTTACTGAAGTTTCTACAACTCCTCCAGGTGCTGGTGAATTCTTTATAAATTACATTAATAAAACCATAACTTATGGCGACACTGGTAATGCTACATTAACATACTTATCTAATGCTCTTACAACTGATGAGTCTGCTGCAATACCTAAACTAGCAGAAGCAGCTTTATATTCTTGTATGGTTTACTCTATACTTTCTAATAGAGAAAAAACAAGACCAGATGTATTGCAAAGATTACTTATGGAAAAAACTGAAAGATTAGAAAAAGCTAAATCAAGACTAGTATTTACTAACTTCGATTAAAAATAAAATATGGCTATTAATGTAAACTCGGTATATAGTACTGTATTAAGTATTCTAAATAAAGAACAACGTGGTTACTTAACACCGTATGAATTTAACAAAGCTGCTACTCAAGCTCAATTAGATATATTTGAAAAGTATTTTATTGACATGGATCAACAGCTAAAAATAACACAAACAGACTTTGACTATAGTAATCCTGAATTTAATATAGATGACGAGCTAGAAACATTTAAATGTTTTGGTCCATGCGCTCACGTTGCTAATGGTGTTTATAATTTACCAATTATTGACGATCTCACTACTACCACAGTAGTATATGATGACGCTCCAGCTGCTGGTCAATTTGCATTTTATAGATTAGGTACTGTAGTATTTGAAGGAGGTTCTACTTATGGAAACGTTAAGTTACAAAGACTTCAAAGAAACGCTTTTTATAATATAGATAAGTCTGATTTAACTGCGCCTAGCTTTTACTTTCCAGTATATTTATACGAGAGTGGAAAATTACGCGTTAAGCCTATTACTATGGGCACTTCGTTTCCTAATGAAATAGATGCAGGTTTTATTAGAAAACCTAAAAATGTTACATGGGGTTACACTGTTAATACTGTAGGTGCTTACATATATGATTCATCAGTGTCAGTGGATTTTGAAATTACAAGCAATAAGCAAACAGAAGTCATATTAGAGATATTAAAATATGCTGGATTTATAGTAAGAGATCCACAAGTAGTACAAGCTGCTGCTCAGGAATTAGCTCAAAAGTAAAATAAAAAATAAAACATGGGTACAATAAACGAAACTAACGCTCAATATTACTCTGGACAATCTGTAATAAAATCAACAAACGCGGGTAATTCAAATGTTTTTGAATTTGGTTTTTCTCCTAACACTGGAAAAGGTGGTTTCAATACTAGTTTAGTCAACGCATATGGTTTACCTTTATTAATACCCGCTAACACTTACACTAGAATTAATCCTGCTTCTAATTTTAGAATAAATAATTTAAGTCTTGGTACAATAATAGATGAAGATCAATTATACGTTTCTAATAGTTTCACAAATGAAATAACTTTAAGAACTTCTGTAGCTGCTAACACTGTATTACTTTGTCAACTTGACCAGAACGCTATAAATACTAATTACGGTGGTTACAGCTTTATACCTCTTAACGATGTCATAGATAACTTTATGATTGCTTACGTAGGTGATGACAAGCTTATACTTAGTTGTAAAAGAACAGATGTAATATTTCACGCTAAAAGAGTTTTACAAGAATTAAGCTATGATGTTTTAAAAGTAATTAAGTCTCAGGAATTAACTATACCACCAAACCTTTCTGTTCCTATACCTCAAGACTATGTTAATCTCGTAAGTCTTTCATGGGCTGATAGCTCAGGCGTAATGCATCCTATATATCCCTTGAATGGATTAAGTGGAAATCCTCTTGAATTACCAATACAGGACACTAAAGGAGTACCTACGCAAGACTCATTTGAAGAAAATATAAATGCTGATCAATCTATTATAGAACAAAGATGGGCAAAGAGTACTAGTAGTGAGATAACAGGAGACTATGATGCTTATAACTCTTCTGGAGTTTTTGACTATGTATGGTGGAAACAAGCTTACGGACAAAGATATGGATTAAATCCTGGTACTTCTCAAGATAACGGTTGGTATAGTCTAAATGAAAGAACAGGTACATTTTCTTTTAGTAGCAGTATAGCTAATAGGTGTATAGTATTAGAGTATGTGTCTGATGGACTAGCGTACGATGATGATATGAAGATACCTAAAGTCGTTGAAGATGCTATGTATGCATCTATAATGTATAATATATTGTCAACAAGAAGATCTACTAATCCTAGTATGATTCAGTTATACAAGAGAGAAAAATACGCTAAAACTAGAAATGCTAAAATAAGATTACAAGACTTAAATTTAGAAACATTAACACAGACTTTTAGAAATCAGTCTAAGTGGATTAAACACTAATTAAATGCAACAAAACTATAAACATTCTTTTACAGATTCTAAAATGCAAAAGGATCTGGATGCTAGGCTTGTATCTCCACGTGAATACAGAGATGCAGTTAACGTAGCGGTTTCAAGATCTGAAGGTTCTGATGTTGGTGCTTTAGAAAACATATTAGGTAATGAATTTATATCTTCGTTAGGATATCCTGGAGCTGGTTTAGACGTAAGATTTTTTATAATAGGTTGGTACATAGACGAAGATCAAGATAAAATATACACTTTTGTAACTGACTACAAAGACAACTCCGCTACTAAATTAGAAAACAAAGCCGGTCCTTTGGCATATTGTTCTATAGTAGAAACAGACACAAAAACAGGTAACTCAAATGTCTTAGTTACTGGTTCCTTTTTAAACTTCTCAGAAAATAGTCCTATTAATCACGTAGATTTAATAGAGGATCTTTTATTTTGGACTGATAATAGAAATCAACCAAGGCAAATTAATGTTGGAAAGGGTAACACTTACACAAAAGAATCAGATGTATCCGTTGCTAAATACTATCCTTACCAACCAATGAGTATTAAAAGAGAATACAAACTTACTAATTGTGTATTTACAAGTAAAATAACTAGCTCATCTGTTACCAATCCTGGTTATGATGCTTGGTATGATTATTTTATATTAGACGATAATCCTAGTCAAGATATTATAGATACTTTTATAGACAATGTAGGTGCAAAGGGATTTGTTGAAGACTCCAATGGTGATAGATTTGAATTTAAAATAGCATTTTTTCAACAAGCAGGCTTTGATCCAGAAACTTCAGGAACAGCTTTAAATAACTCTATACTACCCGCACCTTTTAATAGTGCTAATAACGTACCTGGAAATACAGATAGACCTTATTTACTATTTATAGATAGAGCATTAAGTACCACCACGTTTCCTCAGTGGGATGGAGTAACAAACCCTGTTCCTGCAAGTAATAAATATAGTATAACTTTGTTTCAAGAAAACAATAAAGACATAAGTAATGCATGGAAACAAGAAGATCAATTTAAATTAACTTGCTATGACAGAGACTTTACGGGACCAGGCGCAGGTACACAACTACTTCCAGACGCGGCAACTTACCACAGTTTAATCCCTAGCATGTTTTATTTTGGAACTAGAAGTTGTCCTAATCAAGAATTCAACGGTGTTCCAGTTGCAGGATATAGTGCTTGGGCTTCACCTCCAGGAGGTTCTATTTCAAATCTTGCTGTGTTTAGAACGGTAAATGCTTTTCCAAATAATACTACTGAAACTGCAACACAACCAGCTTCTGTAGATGGTAAAAACGCATACCTTAGAGTTACTCATCCAAAAATACCTAAACAAAGGTATGTTGTTTGTACTTTTATTCAATCAGCTCCAGTACTACCTAGTGGCTCTCCACCTGTTTTGACAGCTTACTTTGGTGAATATACTAGTTTAAGAAGCGGTGAGTTACAATACGTAGATTTATATCCTGAATTTGGTATTGCGAATAATGATAGATTAAGTTTTCATTTACCAAACAAATTTTATAATCAAGATTTTCCAGGTGATCCTGCTTTTTTAGAAGATAAGTTTGTAAGATTTGCTTATAGATATAAATTTAATAATGGAGAATACTCTCTTTTATCACCATTTACTCAAGCTGTTTTTATACCAAAGCAAGGTGGTTACTTTCAAAAATACATAGGAACTAATAAGCAGTTAGCTTCAAACAATGATATATTAAATCAAGAGCAAGAAGCAGGAGAAAATACAATAGTAGAATTCCTAACTAATGAAATAACTGAGGTTGCGCTAGATATTCCATTACCTACAGAGGTTAACAAACTAAAAGAAATTTTAAATGTTGATGAAATAGAAGTTGTTTATAAAGAGTCAACAGCTTTAGGTTTGAAAGTGGTAGAAAAACTATCACTTAGCGATTACTCTTTAGATACAAATAAATTTTTAACATACGTGTATCAGAGTAGAAGACCTATAAAAACTTTGCCTGATAGTGTGATTACTCGAGTTTATGATAAAGTACCTATTAGAGCAGCTACACAAGCGTCTGCTGGTAATAGAATTATATATGGTAATTTTATAGATGCTCACACATCACCATTAACACTAGATTATTTAGTAGGTGTTAGTCCTAAATTTACACCAGCTTTTAAAGAGTATACTGGTAGTGACGTAGCATATCCTAATCACACTTTAAAACAAAATAGAACTTATCAAGTTGGAGTTATATTACAAGATAAGTATGGTAGATCTAGTGATGTAATTTTATCAGGAATTAGAGATTCAAGTTATGAAGAAAAATCAGGGCCATTTTCTAACAATCCAGTTGTTTTTGGGGGATCTACTATTTACTCTGAATATTTTGACAATGTTATTAATCCAGCTAAAAGTAGTAGCACTACACAAAACCCTAGATCAGGGCTTGTTGATTGGCCTGGTAACTCTCTTAAAATACTTTTTGCAAACATTATACCTAACACTATAACAACAAATGAGGGTTATCCTGGTTTGTATAGTAATCTTAAGACAATTTTATTATATGCTAACACAGGAACTACTACAAATATAGATGGATTAATATCTGTTGAGTTTTCTCCATCAACTGGCGATATAAGTCTTGCGGTAGTAGGAGATTATATTTCATTTAATAATACTGAATTTGAAGTAGGAGCTATAGATGTAGTAAACAACGTGCTTTGGATAAAGGATAATGTTGATGCACCCTTCTCCGCACCTAGTGTTGGTGACAAAGTTAAACTAATAGAAAGAAATGAGTTAGGGTTTTACTCATATAAAGTAGTAGTAAAACAAACAGAGCAAGAATATTATAATGTTTATTTACCTAGTATACTAAATGGTGCACCTATAATAAAACCTTTTAAATTAGATATATCTGGAGTTGGTAACACTGGCACTGTTAATAATACAATAGTTAATCCAGCTGCTCAACCTAGAACTTTTTTATTATTAGAAGGTATGAACTTTACGATAGCAGGTGTTGAGTATACTATAACAAATATACTAAACGATGAGAACTTTACATACTCACCTGCTGGTACATTTACGTCAACACCTGATGTTGAGTTTTCTACTAAATCTAGTAAAAACCTAGTAAATGTTACTACTTTGTTAACTGACAATGCTAACAAAGTTCCACCTGGACTACTAGAAACTACACCTGTTCAACAGCAATATTCTCCAAGTGATACTACTTTATACCCAAGAGTAGCTATTCAAGAAGGTTACACTGCTACTAATACATACTTTACTGGAGTTTTGCAACAGAATATACCAATATTTCCTGGAAGAAGAGATCTTAAAGTAAGAGCTGTAGGTAATTTCTTTGCGTTGAATACAGACGCTAATACAGCTGGGTTATATGAAGCTAAGTCAGATCCACCATCTGCTAATATAGAAAATGTATTTAGACTAGGTAGAGATGCAGAAACAGCTTTACCAGATACTGTAGAACCATTAGTATTTACTACATATGAAACTAATCCAGTAAAATCTGAATTAGATATATTTTGGGAAACAGGTACCACAGGTTTAATAGAAGATCTTAATGACAGTATATTAAATCAAGATGATGTTGTATTTGATTTAAGTACAGGATCATCTCCTTGGAATGAAAGCATAGATACAACAGGTACTCCAGGTAGCCAAAGACTTTTACTAATGACAGTTAGAAATAGAAATGGTGGAATAATTACACCTGCTAGCTTTGAAGAATGTGCGTTAGTTAATATAACAGATCAAAGTGGAAATATCATTTATAATACTGATGGCAGTGGTACTCCTATAAGTTTGTATACTAACGCTGGAGTAGCTAAAACTAAAGTAGATGCTACATTGGCAAGTAGTCAATTTGGTATTAGTTTAGATCCTAGGGGTCTTTTATTCTATACGTCCTTGTCACAAGCTAACTATCTTAACTTTACATTTAGATGTATTATAAATAATCCTCTAGAAAATACATATGATTTTCCTTTAACATTCACATTAAGAAATCAAGCGCCAGTAAAACTTTATGGACAACTACCATCAAATACAGTTTCTCTAAATATTAATAGTGGAACATCACAAACCAGAGAAGGCGGCACACCAACATTTGGTACTTGGTTAGACTCAAATATAGCTGGAACTTTTAGAGCTACTAATGGAGCTAATACAAATAACGGAAGTGGTTTTATTTGTAGTTTAGAGATAGTATACAAAATACAGGTATATGATACACTCACAACAACATGGTATGATTTTGATAGTAAACATCAAGGTTTAGAAATACAAACTTATAGTAACCCTAATTATGCTAGCCCTTATGGTAAGATATTATTTGTAGGTGATGTTGCTAATCTTGATGGATCCTCAATAGGGGTTGATCCACTACAAATGAGAATAACAGCTACTGATCTGAATGGTAATGGTTTAACAACAGCAATTAGTGATTTAAAGTTACAGTTTATATAAGTTAATTTTTGATTAAAACAAGTGATAATATATTATGGCAGCAATTATAGAAGTAGAATATTATAACTCCTTGTGGTTAAAGAGAATACTAACACCAGAGACTGAGTTTCAAATTACACCTGATGTTATCACTGATGGTGGTACAACTCCAACTAATTTATTAAAAGGTGGAGCTGGAACTTCTCCAAGAAGAGGAGTTTTTCCTTTGTCTAATGTATATGCTAATCCTCAGTCAGTTAACATAACAACCAATACTCCTGTAGGTAGTGATACTCAAATAGCTCTTGGCACTTCTAATACTCAAGAAAACTTCTATTTAGAAGACATGTATATTAAAGGTGGTTTTAATAATACTCCTATGGACTTTGGTGCTAGAGCTTTCTTAGACAGAGAAGAACCAATACAACAAAATAGATTTGCTGCATTGATATATTCTGGTGTTTTTAATTCTAGAACAGGTGTTAATAGAACTAATGAGTTTCCTATTGGTGAGTCAATAACCAAGTCAGCAAATCCAGATAACGGTAGTATACAAAAACTATATGCTGAAGAAAATAATTTATTAGTACTACAAGAGAATAAATGTAATAGAGCTTTGATAGATAAAGATGCTATATACTCTGCTGAGGGTGGTGGTACTGTAACTACTCAGAACGCTGTAATAGGTCAAATAGTTCCTTATGCAGGTGAGTATGGTATTAGTAGAAATCCTGAGAGTTTTGCAATATATGGTTTTAGAAAATACTTCGCTGACAGAAACAGAAGTGCTATACTTAGATTGTCGCATGACGGTATTACTGAAATATCAGAGTATGGTATGCGTGATTGGTTTAGAGATAATTTAGAAGATCTTGAAGATAACATAGTAAATACATTCACGTATACATTTAACGGGGCAATGATAGATCCAAATGAAAGTTTTTTCTACGTTAAAGATACTCCAGGTGAATTAATGGCTGAACTGCCTATTGGTAGTGAGGTTTTTCAAGTAAGCACTGGTTTAGTTCTAGGTTATATAACTGCTATAAACCCTAGTCCACCTACTCCTCCAGATCCTGCTTTTAATTTACAAATACAATTAGATAGGCCAATAACTATAAGTGGCACTTTTGCAAATAACGAAATAAGAGTTAGAACATATAGTAGAAGCTATATCAAAGGTGGTTGGGATATATATAATAAACAATATGTTTTATCTCTTCAATACAACACGACTGGAAGTAAAGGAGTAGAGGATAACACTTTCTATACCGTGGGTTTTGATGAAGTTACTAAAGGTTGGACTAGCTTTTACACATATAGATTTGAACAGCTAGGTAGTTTAAAAGGTAAGGTTTACACTACATATAACAAGCGTTTTTCTTTACCAAGCACCGCGTTAGAATACTCCGGCTTATGGATGCAGTATTCAGATAATGTAAATAGAGGTAATTTCTATGCAATAGATAATCCATCCACTGTTACTTTTATAGCAAATCCTAATCCTTCTGTTCAAAAAAACTTTTTAACAATAGATTATGAAGGCAATAGCGGTTGGAAAGTTGTTGCTATAACATCTGATGAAACAGGTTTTGACAAGGAATGGTCTGGTGGCGTACCACTATCTGCTTGGAAATTATATTATGATGTTACTAATGAGGTATATAGTTATTATGAAGGAGCTTATGACGGTGCTGGTTTAACAGGAGCAGCAGCTAGTCCTTTAAATCCACCGTTGTTACACGCTGGTTTTGACAGGAAAGAGAATAGATATGTAGCTAATTTAGTTAACAATAGCACATCAATGCCAGGTGAAATAGCATATGGTGATCAAATGAGTGGAATAAAAGGTTTTTTCTCAGAAATAAAAATGAGTACAGATACTAGTACTAACCCAGGTGGTTTTAAAGAACTATACACAGTTGGGTTAAGGTATAATGTATCTTCAATGTAATTAAATATGAATATAAGAAAATTAACAGAGTCTGATTATGAGACTCTAGCTAATTGGTGGAAGGCTTGGAAGTGGCCACCAGTACAAAAAGACTTTTTGCCAGACAATGGTACGGGAGGTTTTGTAATAGAAAAAGAAGGTATTATGATAGTTGCAGGGTTTGTTTATATAACTAATTCTAAGGCAGTATTACTTGAATGGATAATATCTAATCCAGAATATAGAGAAGATGACAGAGATATGGCTATAACGTGTCTTATAAAGACTATAGAGAGCATTGTTAAAGAATGGGGATATAAATATATATTTAGTATAGGTAGAACAAAAGCATTGATAGACAAGCATAGAGAATTAGGTTATAGTGTAGATGAAAAAGCATCATACGAAATAGTTAAAATTTTAAAATAATAAATATGGCGGTAGCAACAACAACAGCATTAATAATAGGAGGTGTAGCAGCAGCGGCAGGCGCAACGTCTAATGCCATAGCAGCTAACAAAGCTAAAAAATCAAGAAACGAACAGAATAGACAAGCGAATCTAATGCAAGAACAATTATCAGCGTTAGAAGCTAGTAGACCTTCATTTAAAAATCCATATGAAAATTTAACTAATCAGTTTGAAAACTTAAATAATCCTTATGCTAATTTAACTGTATCTACTGAAGCTGCCAAGATACAAGCCGAAGAAGCGGATATAGCTTTAGCTAATAGCCTAGACTTAATGCAAGAACAAGGCATGGGCGCTGCAGGTGCTACTGCTTTAGCTCAAATGGCTTTGAAAAGTAAAAGAGGTATTGCATCTACTATTAGTGCTCAAGAAACTCAGAATAAAAAATTAGCAGCTGAAGGACAAGCTAATATAGATAGACAGAAAGCTGAAGGAGCACAGAAGCTAGATATGATGAGAGCTAAAGGTGATGAGATGGAACAGAGAGATGCTATAGATTGGCATACACAAAAGTTAGATCGTACAGCCGGTTTAATGGACAACGCAAGACAAAATGCTATGGACGCTGATGCTGCTAGAAACGCGGCTATAGTAGGAATTGGAAATTCAGTCGTTAGTGGAATAGGAGCCGCAGCAAGTATTCCAACTGATTAAAAGGATAATTATATGAGTTATACTAAACCACAGAGAATAATAGATAAAAGTTTTGATGTATTTATTAAAGGATCAAAAGATATTAGTTCTAATCTAGCAAGAACAGCAAAAACAATAGCTGACAATAATGCTCGCTCTAAAAAAGAACAAGCTGCTCTTCAAGAGAAAAGAGACAATGAAGAGCAAGAGATGTATGACAAGGCTAATACCTTTGGTAGTACAGGAGACGCTAAGCTTGATGAAAACGTTGTAGGTTTTTGGAACGATAAAGTTGATGAGTACTTTCAAATAAAAAATGCTATGCAAAACGGTAGCATAAGTAGACGTGAAGGTAACTTAGCATTGACTAGAATAGAAGGTTTGTCTAAACAGTTTAAGAATCAAGCAGCTTATTTAGCTGGACAAGTGTCTAGTTATAGAGATGATTCTAAAATAAAAACAGGTGCACCAGGATCTATAAGCTCTGTTAGTTCTCAAGAAAGTCAACAAGTGCTAAACACAATGATGGAAGGTGGTAATGTACAGATCGTTGAGAGAGGTGGAGTGTTATATTACTATACACCAGACATCGTTGATGAAGATGGTAATGTAACTAAAAAAGGTGCTATGTTAAATGGCTCAGAGTTAATGGCAAATGCTTCTACCGATAAAGATTTATATAACAAAGTTCAAGACATTTCTAAGTTAGAACAAAACTTATTTAACAAAGCTTTAAACGTTGATGATATAGTAGACGAAACATACATCAAAACAATTTCAGAAACAAAAGACGGTAAGATATATAAGACTAGGCAAATAACAGATCCTGACTTAGCTATGGAGACAATACTAGAAAGTCCAGGTTTAGATACTATTGTAGGTGATAATGAGATTATGACTAGCTATTTTCAAGATGTAATACCAGACGAAGGAGAAGATGGTTACTCATTAACAGAGTATTATAATAGTGATGCTGGTAAAGCCATGAGAGATGCAGGTGTAACTGTAGATGAGTTTGTTAATAGTAGTTGGGGTGAGCAAGTAGGTGAGCCAGAAGATCCTAAAAACATAGCTATGGCTGCTGCTCAAGAAGATGCAGCTAAAAGATGGATAGCTAACGACACATTAAACAAAAATACTCCAGGTTTAAATAGTATTAAAGGTAATTACTTTAGTATTGAAAATGAACCTAAACCTGAAAAAACAGATAATAGCTCTAGTGAGAAAGAAGTTGTAGTAAACTTTGTAAATTCTACGGGTACTAAGTATACTTCAAAGCAACAAGAAGATTTCTTTGATCAATACGAAAGAGAAAAAGATATTATTGAAGCTACTAAAGGTATTGGTACAGGTCAAATAAATGATAACTTCTTACTTAACTTAGCTCAAAAAAGTTTCCCTAAATTATTAAATAAAAATGGTGATGGTATAGATCCTTCTTATGGAGCTATAACTAGTAAAGAAGATCTTCACAATGCACTTAAAGAAGCTTATGAGTTAGATGGTGGATACTTTAGAATGAAAAAAGATTACAACGATTATCAAAGTAAATCTTCTACTGGCACAGGAGGTAAGTATAATGCTAAGAAATAATTTTAATTTATAATATATGAATCCAGAAGCCGTAACAGACGCTTACAACATGTTTACTGACACCGGTTATGATGGTGATCAAGCAAGCTTTGAAAAGTTGTTATCAACTAATCCTGAAGCTTTAAAAGATTCTTTTGGTCAATTTACCTCTACAGGATATAATGGTAGTATTGAAGATTTTAAAATTCTTTTAGGTGTTAATGGAGATGTTGAAGAAACTGAAACAGAAGTAGAAGAAGAACCTTCTCAAGAAGGTGTTGCACCAGCAGTGGAAACAACTGAAGAAGTTGTTGCGGATCCTACTATTGAAAGTGTTGACACTGAATTAGCAGAAGAAAAAGCTAAAACTTTTGACGAAAAATCGTTAGCAGCTTCTAAAGCTAGAAAGAAACAAATAGAAGAATTAAAAGAAGATATTAGAAATAAAAAAAATAAAGATTTAGGAGAAGAAAACAAACCTAAAGATTTAGATTATAAGAAAGTTGAAATAACAGACGCTAGAGGTAATGTTACAGTTCACTCTTATGCTAGTATATATAATAGGTATGGTGACGTTAACGCATATATAAAAAGATTTACAGACAATCCTGAATATGGATCTGCTAAGCTTATAGACGACACGCCTGAAGACATTAAAGAAGAACTAGCCATATGGCGTAACTCAGATAATAAAGCTGCAAGAGAAAAAGAATATAAAGAAAAACAAGACTTACTAAAAAAATTAGAGAAAGAAGAGAAAGATAGATACGATATAGAAGAAGACTTTAACGCAAGGAATGAGCATAAGGATCAACTGCTTAGTGCTAAGATTCTTTCTAAAAAATTAAATTCAATAGGAGAAAACAGTGATAGATCAAAGAAAATTGCTGCGGATACTTTATTTGGTGATATACAAAGAAGAATAGAAAGTGACACGTGGGGTACGTTTGGTCAGGAAGATGACATACTAATAATGGGAGCTATTGACAAAGATCCTGAAAGTGAAAAGGCTAAAGAGTACATGCAGAAGTATTTTAATAATGATCCTGAGTTTTATGAAAAGTATAAACAATATTCTGCTAGTGGACACGACGACTTTGACTTCGATTATATAAAAAATATTTCTCCAAGAACTGTTCAAGGAGCTATAAGAAAAGCTAAAGAAGAAGAACAAGAATTGTTTTTTATAGATAAAGAGTATACTACCGATCAACGTAGAATTACTAATGAATTTCTTGCAGATGAAATTGAAGGTCCACTGTCCGCACAAGAATTAAGATATGCTTATGGTGATCAATTTAGAACTATAAAAAGAGATGAGGTAGATCCTTTAACAGGTTTTAGAACTGGTAAACAAGAGGTTGTTAAAATACCTAATAGAAAAGTGTATAGTAAGTATGCTAACGATGGAGAGGGTGGTATGGTATCTACAGGTAAAGACGACTACTCAGGTGTTGGCTTTACTAAAGGTAAAGAATTGTATGCAGTAGAAGCGTCTAAATTAAAATTAAAAAACGCTGAGTTTAAATTAGAAGAACAAGACTATTTAAACAGAGAGAAACAGTTTAATGATGAAAACGGTCCTACACTAGAAAAACTTACAGCTATATCTGATAAGGTTAAATCTTTTCAAGATAATGGTATAAGTGCAGACTCTTCGCCAGAAGACATAGCAGAGTATAATAAACTTATAGAAGAGTATGGTACTATAACAAATGAATTTGATCTTGACGCAGTTAACGATCAACAAAGAGAATTAGCTAATGACTTTAGAAGTTTAGAAAACAAGTCACAATTGTTGATGGATCAAAGTGCGAAGCTAGGTGATTTAACAATTGCTGCTAATGTTGCTGTTAAAGACTTTAGTTCTATGAACAGGTTTCATTTACAGCTAGAAAAAGCTTTTATTGGTGATACAGCTATGAGTTTAGCTAGTATACAAAAAGGTGTTGCTAATGTTTTAGAAGCTACAGGCGTTATAAATGAAGACTCTAGGTTTTACAAAAGAGCTGAAGAAGACAAGTACGCTGCGGTGAATTACAATAGAGATTTGAATGAACAGTTGTCAGAAGACTTTGTCATGAACATAACCTCTGATGACGCTACATGGGGTAATTTAGATACTTACATGGCTCAAATGTTTGCTAATAATTCTCCATCAATACTAGCAACTGTACCTACTTTATTATCAGGTGGGGTTGGGGGAATGTTAAAAGCTGGAAGCTCACTTAGTGGTAGGTTAGCTTTAAGAGAGATGACTAAAAAAGCTTCTTTGTTGAGTCAAGCAGCATTTTTTAATATGGGCTATGGTGGAACGTTAGCTGATTTAGAAATAGCTTTAGATGATGCTGAGGGTAGAAAAAGTCAATTACAAAAAGAGATTGATAATCCAGAATTGTATGGATTAACAGAGTATGATATAGCTCAAAACAAATTACAGATTGTAGATCTTGATAGAGTAATGAGTAAGACTCAATGGCATAGAAGTACTAATGCTTTTGCTGCTGGTTCTATTGAAATGATTTCTGAACGACTAGGTTCTTTAAGTTATGTAAGTAAGCTTAGTAAATTTTCTGCTGCATCTGGATCTCCGTTTTTTAAACGAGCAATGTACAATGGTATTAATACTAGTATGAATCTTGGTACTGAACTTGCTGAAGAAACGTTTTCTACTATATTCACTAACGGTGCAGATATAGTTCTTATGGGAGAAGATAAGAGTATGTTTGAAGGATTAGATAAAGACTTTGTAATCAACACAGCTTTTACATCGTTAGCTATACAAGGTCCTCAGATAGGTGGTAATGCTTATAACTTGTGGAAAGATGAATTAACTACTACAGCTGAAAGAAAAATGACAGATAAGCGTAGAGTTAGAATGTTTGAAATAACAGAAGCTTTACAAGATAGAACTAAGTTAACAAGAAAAGAACAAGCAGATCTAGTTCAAGAACAAAGAGATATAATGGAAGCTGAGGCTTGGCAGGACGCTATGAGTACTAACAAGATCAACAGACTATCTAAAGAGGAACAAAAAGCTTTGTTTGATTTGAATAGACAAAGAAGAGTCGTAGCTAGAAATGCAAGAAGTGAAGCAGCTAAAGGAGACAGTAAGACAGCTCAACAAAGGAAAAACAAATACGCTCAAGAATTCAAAAGACTGTCTGATCAAAGAGAAAGTTTGTTAACAGCTGACCAAAGAAGGCGAGAAAAAAAAGCTGCAGAAGGTTATACATATGTAGATAAAGAGACTGGTCAAACAGTTGAGGTTGCACCAGTTAATGAAGTACAACGAGCTTTTAATATGGGCTTATATGATTTCTACTCAGATGTAACTGAAATGAATCAAATGCAAAATGGTAATGCTTATGAAAAATTTGATGGTGAGCCTAATGCAGAATACTTAAAAAATAAATACGGAGAAGAAGCAGCTAATGAACTTATGGCTTCTTATGAAAGAGGTAGTAATGCTGCTAATATAGGTAATGACATATTTATATTTCAAGAAAATATAAATAGAGCAATGATGAATGGTAATTTAATAACAGAATCTGAAGTTGCTGCAGTAGCTCCAATGCATGAGTTGCTTCACATACAAAACAAAAAAGCAGGTATAGTAAAAGATGGTGTAGTTGTAGGACAAGCTAATGAAGCTATAAAGCAGTTTGAAACTGTTATGAAAACTAAGCTAGCTACTAAAAAAATAACTCAAGAGCAATATGATAATTTTATAGCTAGAAAAAAATTATATACTAAAGAATCTGGTGTAAATGTAGAAGAGCTATTAAACTTATACGGAGATTTTATAAGTATTGGTGCTTTAACTCAAAGTGATTTTAACTACGCTTACGGTATTAAAAGTACTTTATCAACCTTAGTTAACAAGTTTAACCCATCTGAACAAGCTTGGTTAGTACCAATGACAAAGTCTAGTGATGTATATAGTTACCTACAAAGTTTTCAAAAATCAGCTAAAGATAAGTTGAATATTAGTATAGACGACGATGAGGATAAAAATGTAAAAGAATCTTCTAACTTAGCTGAGATGTCTAAGGACTTTGATATGTCCAAACCGTCTGGTAGAACTAGGTTTTTAAACGAAACATTAGCTAAAGATAAGAACGGCAATTTTGTAACTGACATTGCTAAGTCTAAATTTGGTCAAGACATAGGTGGAATGATAGAGTCTACTACTAGAAGACTTTATGACAAAGTACCTGAGGATTTAAGAAAAGGCGTAACAAGAGATGACTTTAAAAATGATTTAACTACTATGGCTAGTACATTAATTCAACAAGAGTTTGATCCTAGTAAACAAAGTATAGACAAGTTCTTAAGTAATAGATTAAATCTAAGAGCAAACAAGTTGGCCACAGATACATTTGATCAAGAATTTACAGACGACATTACAGAAGCTAAAGACGTGGCAGCAGAGGAAACAGCTGACATAGTTAAAGAAGATAACAAAAAGATAGATCAATCTCAAAGAGGAATTAAATTAGGTAATAGATTAGTAACAAATCCTATTCAACAAGAGACTTTATCTAAAGCTAAAGAAGAAATTAAAAAAGAAATAGATAATTTACCTATAGAAAGTTTAGATTTTAAAAGTCTAAAAAATGTAGTAACTGATAGAGTTCAAGAGCTGTTTGGTATAAAGCCTAAAGCTGGTAATCTAACTAAAGGAGATGTATCTAACGCTCAAAACTTTATAAACAAAAATGTAGAAGCCTTAATGACGATGCTACCTGAAGGAGCAACTCGTAGTGGTACTTCAACTGGTGTTCAAAAGGTTTTATTAGATAAGTTATATAAGAAAACAAAGAGAGTAGCTATGTCTGTTTCAGGTAGTAAGGCTGGGCTTGCTGTTCAAGAAAAGCGTAACGATATAACTCAGTCTCAGTTTAAAGAAATATTTGGTATTACTCCAGCTGGAACACCTAATGTTAGTGACAGGAACACAAGTGCTAGAATAAAAGCTTTAGTTGCTCAAGCAGAGAGAATGTTAACTAATCAAGAAGTAAGATCTGAATTAGAAAAACAAGGTAGAGATGTACCACAAGCTTTAGCTGAGGGCAAAGCTCAAGTAATGTTCTCTGAGTCTTTAAATAAGGTAACTCCAGAGCAAAGAAAATTATATGACAAACTTTCTAATGCTAGATCTATTAATGATATTGCTAAAATATTAAATTTAGGTGACGTAACTGTTAATGATAAAAATAGAGTAGGTAAACAAATAGCATTGCTAGAAGCTATACAAGAATACAATTTAAGTTCTAATGTATTTAAAGCTGCTATGCCTGCTTCATCTGGAGCTGTAAGAATGAGAGTTGGTAAAGTACCTACACTCGATAAATACCTTGCGGATAATAATATTAAAGGAGTTAAAGGAGATGTTTGGTATAAATTAACCAATGGTAAATTTGCCAAGGGCGTTTACAAAGGTACAGATAAAAATGGTAATAAAAAATTTACACCACCAGTAAATGAAGATGGTGTGCCACTAACTAATTTAGTTGCTCAAAGAGGTAGACTATATTATGGCGTAACTGATCCTGCATACATAACAGCATTAGCTGCTGCGGAAACAAGAAAAGACAATCAAAAACCAAAAAGAATAAGAGTCAAAGGAAAAATCACACCACAAGAGTATAATAAGAATAAGCCACAGAGTGATATGAATATGGATATTCTTGAAGACGTTTCTAAACAATTAGGTAACGCTGTGAAAGATGGTATGAATCCAGCTATAGCAGCATTACTTATAGCTCAAGGATATCAAGCAACTACTGGACTAATTAAGATTGCTGCTAGATTTGATAATGTTTCTGACGTTATGGAGTATGGTAAGTCTAAGAAACAAAGAACAGGAGAAAAGTATAGAGAAGAACATAACCCACCTGCTTCTGTAATAGGTGCCACTCTTATAGGAGCTATAGTTAATAAAAATGTAGATGAAATATTTCCTTTTATAAGAAGAAATTATTCACAAACACAGTTATCAAAAGCTTCAGATGAGTTATTAGACATGGCTAAATTAGATGCTACTATACCCACTGGCTATAGTATATTTAATAATCCATTAATAAGGTTAGCAATGGCTGGTATAAATGGTAATACTATAACTAACTTAACTACTGGTAATTCTATGATGGAAGATTATGGATTACCTGTGCCTAGTAAATTTAAAAACAATACAGCTGTAGTTGATTTTCAAAACAAGTTAGTTGCTGAGGTAGAAAGTGGTAAGACAATAGAAGATGCTAAAGCAGAACTAGACGCTTTCTTACCTTTAGCTGATGGTATACAAGAGTCAGCTAATGAAAATGTATCACTACTTAGTGAATCTAAAGTTCTTAATGTTAACGAAAACATGAGTCCTGGAGATATACTAAGTAAAGCTAAAACTATAGATGAAGCTTTAGCTAATGCTAGAAAAACAGACAAGCCTACTAGAAAAATTAGAGTATTTGATTTTGACGATACACTTGCTCAAACAAATAGTATAGTGTTTTACACTAAGAAAGATGGATCACAAGGTGAATTAACCGCAGAGCAATTTGCTAGTGACGGAGCTAGACTAGTTCAAGAAGGAGCTGTAATGGATTTCTCTGACTTCGATATAGTAAGAGATGGTAAACGTGGACCATTATTTAAAGTGGCTGAAACTATTAAGAATGCTAGAGGTAACGAAGACTTGTATGTTCTTACAGCTAGATCGCCTCAAGCTCAAGAAGCTATATATGAATTTTTAAAATCAGAAGGTTTAGAATTTAAAAAAGAAAACATAGTAGGATTAGGTAACTCATCTGGTGAGGCTAAAGCTAATTGGATTATAGATAAAGCAGCTGAAGGGTTTAATGATTTCTATTTTGCGGATGATGCTTATCAAAATGTTAGAGCAGTTCAAGACGCTCTTAGTGTTATTGACGTTAAATCTCAAGTGCAACAAGCACACGTATCAGAATCTAAAAACTTAAACAGTGATTTTAATAGGTTAATAGAAAACACAACTGGTATAGGCAAACAGAAAAAATATTCTAAAGCTAAAGCAGAAGTTGTAGGAGCTAACAAAGGTAAAGGTAAATTCTGGATACCTTACTCAGCTGAAGACTTTCAAGGTTTAATATATAAGACATTAGCTAAAGGTTCATTAGGTGATGCTCAAATGGCATGGTATAAACAACATGTACTTGATCCTTATGCTAGAGCTATGGATAATTTTTCTACAGCTAGATTAAATTTAATGAGAGATTTTAATACTCTTAAGAAGAAACTAAATGTTCCAGCTAATTTGAGAAAAAAGACAGATTCTGGTTTTACTAATGAACAAGCTGTAAGAGTTTACTTGTGGAATAAGACTGGTAAGAAAGTTCCGGGATTGTCTAACACAGATTTAAAAGAGCTATCTGATATAGTAGAAAAAGATCCTCAACTAAAGGTATTTGCAGATGAATTGCTTACAATAACTAAAGGTGATGGATATAGTAATCCAGGTCAAAATTGGTTAGTAGGTACTATAACTACAGATTTACTAGATCTACTTAATACAACTAAAAGAGATAAGTTTTTAGAGCAATGGCAGAACAACGTTGATCAAATATATAATGAAGATAATTTAAACAAGCTAGAGTCAATCTATGGAGCTAAATATAGAGAGGCGTTAGAAAATGTTTTAAGTAGAATGAAGTCTGGTAAGAATAGATTAGCTAGTGGTGGTAGACTAAGTAATAAAATACTTGATTACATCAACGCTAGTAACGGTGCTATAATGTTCTTCAATATGAGATCAGCTGTACTTCAAACTATATCTAGTATTAACTTTATGAACTGGAGTTTTAATAATCCTATTCAAGCGGGTAAAGCATTTGCTAATCAACCTCAATACTGGAGTGATTTTAAAAAGCTAATGAACTCAGACTTTCTATTAGATAGACGTAATGGTTTAAGAATTAATATATCTGAAAGTGAAATAGCTGATGCAGCTAAAACATCTAAAAATAAAGCTAAAGCAGTTTTAAATTATATATTACAAAAAGGTTATTTGCCTACTCAATATGCAGATAGTTTTGCAATAGCTTCAGGTGGTGCTACATTTTATAGAAATAGAATATCAGATCTAATGGAACAAGGTAAGTCTGTTAAAGAAGCTGAAGCGCAGGCTATGCAAGAGTTTAGAGAGATAGCTGAAGAGAACCAGCAATCAAGTAGACCTGATAAAGTTTCACAGCAACAGTCAAGTGATGCTGGTCGTTTAATACTTATGTTTGCTAACACACCTATGCAATATGCTCGTATACAGAAAAGAGCTTTTCAAGATTTAGTTAATGGTAGAGGTGATAGAAAAACTAATATAAGTAAAATAATATATTACGGCGTGGTACAAAACATTATATTCAATGCTCTTCAGCAAGCTGTATTTGCTTTAGGTTTTGGAGATGGCGATGATGACGCAGAAGAAAAGAAGTATTTAGGTATTGCTAACGGAATGTTAGACTCAACACTACGTGGTTTAGGTATGGGAGGAACAGCAGTATCTGTTATTAAGAATTTCTTATATGACATATACGAGAGATCAGATAGATCAAGACCTGAATATGTAGATTCTGTTTGGAAGTTGCTACAGTTTTCTCCACCAATAAGCTCTAAGATCTCACGTATGAGACAAGCATTGTGGTTGTTTGATAGTAAGAAACGTAGACAAGAAATGTTTGATAAAGGATTTAGCTTAGATAATCCAGCGTATGATGCTTTTGCAAAAGTGTTATCAGCTGGAACAAACATACCTTTAGATAGAGTATTACAAAAGTTTGATAATATAAGTTCAGCTATGAATGAAGAGACTGACTGGTGGCAATCGGTAGCTATGATACTAGGTTGGCCAGAGTGGCAACTAAAGGAAGGTACTAAAAAAATAAAACCAGCTTTACAAAGTAGTAGAGCCGGCAGTAGAAGAGGTGGAAGAAGTACTGGAAGAAGAAGATAAAGGAACAAACAAACTGGGCACCATACCCAAAGTTCCTGTAACCAAAAAGGGAGGCCGTAAGACCTCCCTTTTTTATTTAGCAGCTACCACAGTAGCCATTGCAATATGGACACATAATATTTGTTTTAAATTTTAAACTATTGTTACATCATATATAAAATATATAGAAGGTATGTTTGGATCGAACGAAGGTCTCCATACTGATCCTGGTGATTGGAGTAAAATAGCATCTTCTAACTTTTGTCTTTCTATTTGTAATTCAGCAGTTGTTAAAGGTACTTCAGCAAATGGCGGGAAACTCTTTGAAATAGTAAGGTTTATATTTAAAGATGCACTTCCGGGTAAAATATATCTTATTGAAAGCTCATTAGCTGAGTTTATTATAACTTGTCCTACTTTATTAGTATTGAGTATAAATTGTTTATCAATATAATAAGAATCAGGCCAACTTCCACCTGCAAGGTCAATATTTGTTTGTAATTTAAGAAATCCCATAATTAATTTATTGTAGTTACCATTAAAGCAATAGGTACTGTAGGCGCAAATACATTAGGACCATCAGTCATCTTACTTAAAAAATCGTAAAACTCTTTTACGATTGATGCTGAGTTTGAAAGGCTTGTTAGGCTAGTTGACAAAAAGTCTGTGTATTTAGCCACTGTACTTCCTGTAAGATAACCAATGCGCACTCTATAATAATTGACACTACCTACCTGTGTTTCCACAACTGTAACTGTAAAAATCTCGTTTGTATTTAAAAGAAAATTACCAACGTTAGTCTTTATTGATACTAAACCATTCATAATTAAGTAATTTCACAAGCGCCACCAGCACAAGCAAGCTCACCACTAAGATCAGTGTTGTCTTCTGTTTCGATAACGTTTTCTAAATTTATACCTTTTAAATGTTGCAACTTATTTATATAAGTTCCTTCATCAATGTCTTCAAACGGAGCTTGAGTATATGTTCCACCGTCAAATGGTAATACAGATAAACCATTATAGTATTTTCTGTTATTCCACATCCACTCTCCTGCATCTTCCCACTCTTCAGTTTTCAAACTAACAGTAGCAGATACGTTGTGAGTGTTACTACCTTTTCTATGACCAGGCGCAACCCATTCTGTAGCTACTTTTTTTATACGTTCAAGTAATTGAAATGGTGATTCAGTTCTAAGTATAGAACCTTCAGGTGCTTTTTGTGGTACACTAATCACAGCAGTGTCATGTGGTCTAAAGAACTCGTCTTCAACTAACATAGGATGATTTTCAACTAAATATTTATATATACTTTCATTTTTACCAACCCTGATTCTACGGACATAGTAATCATTATGCCATGCGTGAATACCAGATGATGTTCCTAATGCCAGAGATGTTGTCCCTGCAGGCTTTACGGTTGTACATCTAGCTGATGGATTAATTCCAATCACTTTCGCGACTCTTGCGTTTTCTCGTTTTACTATTTGAGCGGCTTTCTTCATGTCGTATCCTAACACTGTGCCAGAACCTATCCCCGTCATCGATACTCCGATTAGCGCGTCTTTTTCTGTTGTTTCTTTCCATACATCTCTTAAGTAGTGAAAGTCTGTATATCCAGCTTGTAACGTTCCTATGAACGCAGCTGCTTTCACTCTGTTATTAAAATCATCTTGTGACTCTATGTCACTAGCATTTACTTCACACAAATTACAAAACTGATTAGGTCGTAAAGCTATTTCACAACAAGGGTTTGTGCCCCAGTCTTTATCATTATTAAAATATATACCAGGTTCACCTGCGCCTGATAGTTCTACACGTTTCCATAGATCCATAAAAAAATCTTTAGTTATTTTATGTCTCATTAGAACAGCAGAGTTATTAGCTCTACCTCTTTGTGGGTTTGTTTCCCACCAGTTTCCAGACTTGCAAGAGATCATCTCCTCGTCGTCCGCTGAGAACAGACTTATCAAAGCTGCTCGACGTATCCCACCAGCTAAGACTGCGTCTGCAATATGGCAAACTATATCGTGTGTTTCTATAGTGGAGAGCGTATCTGTCTCCTGTTTTGAATCTAAGACTCCTGTTATTTTTACTATACATTCTTTAAGTGGTTGAGGTCCGGGTGCTTTACCACCAGACGTTACTAACATTGCACCCTTTGGGCGTATATCAGAGTAGTCAAACTCTATACGTGAACTTCTTTTGTCACCAAGATATGATTTCATTAATACTTTAATAGCGTCTGCCCAACCTTCAATTGAATCACCTATTAAAAATCTTCTAGTTCTTTTCTCATAAGGCTTACTGATCATAGGTAATTTCTTTACATGGTGATCTTGTACCGAGTAACCTACACCAGTGCCTCCAAGAAGTAAAAACATTATCTCATTAAACGAATCAACACTATCGATAGGTAAATATGCGCAATTATATACCCTATTAGGACTAATCTCAATAGGTTTACCGCCAAATTGTAGCGATCGCATAGATGGTAAAACTTTTTTATCATAAACTAATTTATATGTTTCTTCTATCTGATCTTTTAGATCTGGATACTTTTTAATATGCATGTTCTTGTTTCTAGTTACAAGTTCATACCATGATTCTCTTCTGTTTTCATTAGGCAAGTACTTAGCGTACTTCATATATATTGTTATATCACTTAGTATCTGATTCGATAGCTCCATGTTTTTTATCTTCTTTAACTTTTTCTTTTACTATACCTAAAGCGTTATCGTACTCTGACATTTGCTTTATCGTTTCTAACGTACCGAATGATACTGTTCTTAGATAATCTAGCTCTTGCATCATGTGTTCCATCACATTTGTCAATGACTGGATTTTATTTTTCATTTCAATTAAGCTTTGTTCTTTCACTTTACATTATATTTATTACTAAATTCTATTAGGTCTTTATATTTTAAATACCCCTTACTAGTTATACTCCATTCAATAAACTTTTGTAGTTGTCTTTCAGAGTATTTTCGTCTAGCTAGATCTTTCTTTTCCCAATTATTAAGCTCACGGTTTCGTCGCATTCTTTTTGATTTTGTGGTTTGTATAGAGTAACAGCTGGTAGCCTTTCAGCAACATATTTTTTAAATAGTTTCCAACGAAGTGGAAAAGATTCGTTTGCTCTTCCTTTACATTCAATGATAAACTCTCCTCCTGTAAAATCAGGTGTATAATTAATAGATCTTATTTTTTTACCTGATCTATTTTTATATTCACCTTTACCATTACCTTGTCGCTCATAACTCTCATTACTAAAGTCGAATGAAGGGATTAATTCAAAACTAATCCCTTCGTACTCTGCCTGTATACCTGCTTCTTTTAAAGCTTTATACATATATGCTTCGAGTCCTGACTTAAATTCTATACCATCTACTATTTTCTTTTTTGATCTAACTGGACCGCGTTTTTTACGACGCAATATCCGAGACATAGTAAGGTAAACCGTTAATAGTGTCGCCGTAGACTTGGTCTTTAGCTTCAGCCAACTCATCTTTAGCTGCCTGAATATATAATATTGCATCCATTAGTTCTTCCTGTACATCGTTTAAATAACCTGCTAGATCTTTAACACCTGTTCTACGTTCTTTATCTAACGTTTGACCATACTTTTTAAAGCCTACGTCAGATCTACCTACGAATTTATCTACTACTGTTTCAACTACTGGGTCTCTGAATTTAATTGTCTTCTCTGTCATCTGTTTTTGTCCATATAAATATTATTAAAAAGCCTACAATTTGTATGGCTATTATAGCTATCATTGTTTGTTGATAATCACTCATCTTTTACGAATGTACCGTTAATCATTTTACCAGTTCTTTTTGATATTACTTTATACGCTTCGTCTATACAGTTTTCAATAGTTGTTCCGCCAAGATGAGCCATGTTTGTTAGTACAACAACCATATCACCTATAGCATCTACGAATTCTGCTTTATCATCTTTTAATACTGCTCTACCAAGCTCACCTGCTTCTTCCATTAATTTACAGAACTGAGTTTTAGTATCTCCTTTAGTGTATAAGCCTCTCTCACCTGCCCAGTCTCTTATTAATTGAAATCTATCTTTATCAACCCAAGCGTGGCCATTTTGTTTTTGAACTCTATCTTTTAATTGATTATATAATAATGTAGCTTCGTTTTTAGCTTCGTTTAAGAAGGCTTCATAAAAAGCTTTATTATATATATAAGATCTATTTTTATTAAACATAGATGTAGATGCGTTTTTCATAATCCATTCTACAGTTTCTTTATTTACTTCAAATTTGCCATGGACTGTTTCCCATGTTAATCCTATTGAATCCATTAGTCTACCTTTTAATTTGTTTAAAGGTACAGGGAATGTTGAGGTTTGTTCGGTTGCGTTTACTTTCATTTTAAATAATTGTTTATAAGGTTTAAGGTCGACTCGATAGCCGTAAGACTTTTGAAGTTCTAACTCGCGGCTTGATATATAATCGATATCTGTGCTTTGATCTAGAACTTCTATTTCGTCTAGGGTATATCCCTGTTGTGTTGTAACTCTATCTATAAGATTACGTGTTACACCAATCTTTTTACCCGGGATGTGGTATAAATAATATGTTATTTCTTTATCCATATATGTCGTGTTTTCTTTGTAACAGATTATCAGGTCTTTGCGATACAAATTTTCCTAAATCTTTTTCATACAAATGTAAATTATGTGCAAAGTGGAAATAAGATCCTAATTCATAATCTGTCTCATCTGCAACTAATTTTTGTAATTGTGCAAAACAATATTGATCATTACAGAAACCGTACCAGAGATCATTAGATCGCATCGTAACACACATATTTAATCTGTCATCTACAACTGTAAACTGTACGGCATACGTGCATGGTGTATCGTGTTTGTATAACGAATGTTCTTTACCATCGTATATACTTATTGTAGCTTGTCTAGTATTAGGATCACGTCTTAATTTTTCTAATATATAGTCAAGCTGTGAGTTTCTACCCCATTGATAACCATAGTTAGAATTAACATTACCGTGATCATCAGCCATCTTCTTCCATATTGGAGGTATTTTACCATAAAGCTTTCCTAAAGTTTCTATGTTAGTGTCTCCTGTCATATACCAAGCCCACTCTGCTGCAGCATAATCAGGATTCCAATTACGCCATGAATCTTTAATATCTGTTTCGTCTGGTTTAGCCATTTCAAAGCCTACATTAAACAAAGCTTTTGTACCTGCAAACTCTGTACCGTAATACTCTATACATTGGTACCAGTACTGAAAAGCTTCGCTAGCATTTCTAAATTTATTTGCGAATGTTTTTATCATAATAAAATTTATATAGTTCCATAACTTTAGGCCATAATTCTGTTGGACCATAAGTATTTGGACTTAATTGTTTTCTTCCGTTTACATTTACCTCT